>SDBT01003008.1_pt1 | contig 29307 bp, 33 predicted proteins | sample 2277101 | NCBI WGS metagenome assembly SDBT01 (sample SAMN10404973, study PRJNA504765) | marine sediment metagenome | isolation source: marine sediment core GS10_PC15, 103 cmbsf | place: Arctic Ocean: Southern Knipovich Ridge | collected 2010
ATCTGGCACCGATACCATAGCTAATATCTCACCGGTGGTGACATCCATGACCATGCCAGCAGCGCCTTTGGCCGAATACTCTTTGATGGCCTCGCAGAGCTCATCATGCAAAATATGTTGCACCCGTAGATCAAGACTGACTTGCATATGGCCTTCAGCAACACGCAATTCCTGATCAAACCCTTTTTCTAATCCAGCAATCCCGGTACTATCAACATCTGTAAACCCAATAACATGAGACGTTAAATGCCCGTAGGGATACACGCGCCGTTGGTCGCGCATAAAATCAATACCCGGAATACCAAGTTCCATAATGCCAGCCTTTTGCGCCGGCGTTAGATGGCGAGCCAGCCAGACAAACCCTTTATCCGACTCAAGTTTGCTTTTCAAACTCTTATAGTTAACCCGTGGCAGAACGCAAACGAGCTTTTTCGCCGCACTTTCTGGATCAAGGATCACCCGAGGGTTGGCATAAAGAGAAGAAGTCGTAATGCTGGTAGCAAGTATGATGCCATTGCGATCAACGATATTAGCGCGCCCGGTTTTAAGACCGGCCAGAGCCGTTGCACTATTATAAGCCCCTTCCTGGGGTTGAAGAAACACAGTCACCCACACCAAACGCAAGCCAATCAGAAAAAATCCTAAAACCAGGGCTCCGCTCGTGATCAACAGCCTTGTTCGCGCTTTATCGAGAACATTTCGCAAAACCGTGTTTGCAGCAAAGGGTGAGTGTCGAATGTTTCGTTTAGAGTGGGCGTTACTGGGTTGCATGACTGGCCTTTCCGCATGTCATCAAGATTTGATTTGAATTAAACATTCTTTGTGTGTCCTGTTCCTGTTGCATGACCAATGCTCGGTCTAAAGAAACCAACTGCATTGTCTGAGCTGGCACCATTCCCAAATGCCGGGCAGCCAGCTCTTGAATACGCTTAGGTTCTGTTAAATAAGCCCATTCGGCTCGCAACATATGGATACCTTCTTCGGTTTGGAAAATCTCGTGATACACAAGATCCAACTGCTTCTCAATGGCCAAGACTTGGTATTTTGTATAAAACATGGCCAAACTAAGTATGGCGGCAAGTCCGAGTCCAATTAAGGTTGTGCGACGAATCATGAGGACCTCCTCACGGCAACATCCGTGCGAATAGCGGCACGCAATCGAGCTGAACGCGCCCGTGGGTTAAGGTTAACTTCCTCCGCAGATGGTTTTATAGCTACTACTGACAACAAAACTCCTTGGTCTGATGAGGATTGGGATAATTTCAAAAAAATAGTAAAAAAATCTGGAAACATCATAATAGGACGCAAAACCTATAACGTAATGAATAAACATGATGGATTTTCAGATATAAATACCGCAAAAGTGATAATAATATCCTCAAATCCAAATATAAAAAAATCTAACCCAAAACACATTATTTGCAAATCCCCTACTCATGCACTTCAATATTTAAAACAATATAAATTTAATATAGCTCTACTTTCTGGAGGAGGAATTCTAAATAACTCTTTTCTAAAAGAAAACTTAATAGATGAAATATATCTAGATATTGAACCTTTTGTATTTGGTACAGGTATCAAGCTCTTTGAAAATGGAAAATTTACAAATAAATTAAAATTATTAAATATAAAAAAATACAGTACTAACGGAATCCAGCTTCATTACAAAGCTCTCAAAAATTAGTTTTGACAATTTACAATCTTTGTACTATATTAGATTAGTTACTAAAATCTCTATCTATTATGAAAAAAGTTATTGAAGTAAAAAAATTAACTAAAAAATATGGCGCTCTCAGCGCTATAAATGGTGTTTCTTTTCACGTTCTTAAAGGTGAGGTTTTTGGACTTTTGGGTGAAAATGGTGCTGGTAAAACCACTACTCTTGAGATTATTGAAGGCTTACGCAAATCAACATCTGGAGAAATCAAAGTACTAGGCCACAATACAAATAAAGGATTGAACAGTATAAAAGAAAAAGTTGGAGTACAACTTCAGTCATCCGCATACTATGATTTTTTAAACTTATATGAGATTTTGGATTTATTTGGAAGTTTTTATAAAGAAAGTATAAAACCAGAAAAACTTTTAAAAATGGTAGAACTAGAAAGTAAAACCAAATCATATATCAAAAAATTATCCGGTGGACAAAAGCAGAGGTTTTCGATTGTAGCAAGTTTGGTAAATAATCCAGAAATAATATTCTTGGACGAACCAACAACTGGGCTAGATCCCCTAGTTCGAAGAAATGTGTGGAATCTAATAAACAAAATTAAAAAACAGGGTAAAACTATAATTCTGACTACTCATTACATGGAAGAAGCTGAGAAACTGTGCGATCGTGTTGCAATAATGGAAAGTGGCAAGATTATTGCTATGGGTGAGACCCATAAATTAGTCCGTAGTACAAAATGTCCGTTCAAGGTTGATTTAATTGCCCCAAAAATTAAACCAGAAGTTATTAAGCAATTACAAAAACTCGGTAAAGTCAAATCAATAAACGGCAAATCTGAACATTTTGAAATCCGATTTCAAACTAATGGAAATCTAAATCAAGCAATAAATATAATACAAAAAATCAAACCAGAGAGCTTAACTATAGGAAAATCTACTTTGGAAGATTTATTTATTGAATTAACAGGAAAAAAATTACAAAATGATTAAACTTTTTTTCACAAATATTAAAATGCTTACTCGAAACTCTCAAGCCCTATTTTGGAGCCTATTTTTTCCATTAATATTTACTTTTATATTTGGGATGTTTTTTGGTGGAGATAACGCAAATATGGCCGGAACAGTTGCAGCGATAAATAACTCAGAGAGTGAAATCGCCCAAAACCTAAACAGAGCATTGGATGAGACAGAACTATTCAAAGTTGAAAAAGATTTTAAACTCGAAGACGCACGTACGCAAGTTGAAAAAGGTAAATTATCAGCAATAATTTTAATTCCTGAAAATTTCGGCAATTCTACTGCTAACGCACCCACAGATATTAAAATAATTTACGATCCGGCAAATAGTCAATCTTTCGGAATAATAACTGGATTTGTAAATAGCTATCTAACTCAAGTTAATTTTCAAATACAAAATGCAAAACCGATCTATAATATAGAAGAGGAAAAAACCAATACAAATGATTTAAATTACTTTGATTTTGTATTAATCGGACTTATTGGTATGGCTTTAATGAATTCATCTATACAGGGTGTATCCATAAATATGGCAAAATATCGGGAAGATAAGATTTTGAAAAGAATCACAACAACCCCACTACCTGCTTGGAAATTTATATTCGCAGAAGTACTTTCAAGATTAACGATTAATTTTGTACAAATAAGTTTTATACTAATATTCGGAATTTATTTTTTTGGAGCTCATATATATGGTAATATTGGTACAATTTATGTTCTATCCCTTCTTGGAGCTATTTTATTCCAATCAATAGGGTTTGTGGTTGCAGCAATCTCTAAGACCACACAAGCAGCAGAGGGTATGTCTGTAGCTATTACTATACCTATGATGTTTTTAGCTGGTGTTTTCTTCCCTATAGATCAATTACCTGTATGGCTGTACTCAATAGTAAAATACTTACCCCTAGCACCACTTTTACGTATGATTCGCACAACAGCACTTGAAAATACTTCAATATTCAATGATCCGATCAATCTTGTTATCGTACTTGTATGGATAGTAGTTGCACTCTCAATTTCAATTTATCGTTTTCGGTTGACCGAAGAGTAAAAGGGTATTGACATTTTCATTTATTTCGTGTATCGTATAAGTGTTAGTCCTGCCGATGAATCTAAGTTTTAATTAGTGTTCGCGACTGCAGGATAGGGTCGAAAAATAATATATAAGGAATTTCGATGGCAAAAAGAATATTTGTAGGAAATATACCCTACACTGCAGGTGACGAAGAATTGAAAAAAATCTTTGAAGAAGCTGGAAAAGTTGAATCAGCTACTGTCATCATTGACAAATTTTCTCAAAAAAGCAAAGGATTTGGTTTTGTTGAGATGTCTAGTGATGAAGAAGCTGAAAAAGCAATCAAAGAGTTGAACGGAAAAGAACTAGAAGGAAGAGCTTTAGTAGTTAATGAAGCTCGTCCAATGAAAGAAAGATCAGAATAATTCAATTTTGATTTTGAATAAAACAGACCACTTATGTGGTCTGTTTTTATTTACAAAACCGTAACGAAGTGGTATTATTAAAACCTAATTTTTGTACAAAAAATCAAACCAAATACCTAAGGAGGAAGTTTATATGACACGTCGTCTAGAACTTCACGAAACTCACGAAGAAGAAAATGAATCTACAGTAATTTTGTCCCTAAACAAAGGGGACGAAGTCATTGTTCGTGATTCAACATCGGAATTCGATCAATGTACTGGTGTTGTTGTAAGTAGCAACCCAGGAACAAAAGGAGTCCGTATAAAGCTTGATGAGTTTCCAAGAGATAATTTTTTTTCCTTGAAGATTCTAGAATTATATAGCGGATAATCACTACAACATGCAATCTTATTGCGGGCATCATGCCCGCCTTTTCATAAACACTTGCATAAATTCAATATAACGTTATATAATAGGAAGTACTTATGAAAATTCTTCGATTTTTATATATTAGTTCTAGTGTAGTAATCGCAGCTTTACTATTTTTCTATTTATTGAAAAATCCATATCAAACTCGATCTTATCAAAAACAAAATGTGTTTGCGCAAAAAGCTAGTCAAACAGAACTAGTACAAACCAAAGACTCCAATACTCCTACAAAAAGTGAAAATATTTTTATTAATTTCTGGAATCGATTTAATAGTAGCGACAAATAGACTTACTCTTAATAACTAGATCTTTTATTAAGTATATGGTCTTGATCATACCAAATTTTGCGTAATTCCCCTGACAAGAAAAAAGAACCGGTAACGACAATCAGATCATCTACTTGAGCTTTTTTTAATGCTCTCTCCATAGCTTGATTTGGATCCATGAATAAATCTGTTTGTATTTTTCTTTTCGTATAATTGTTTGCTACTTGTAAAATAATATTCGGGTCCGCGCAAGTTCTCTCTTTTATCTGAAATCTTGTAGCATATATATAATCCGCTATTGGCAATAAGGGGTTTAACACATCTTCCAGCTTTTTGTTTTCAGCAAATGACATAATACAAATAAGTTTTTTGTACTTTAGTTTTTTGATATTTTCAATAGTGCTTTTGATCTTTGACTTATTATGTGCTCCATCTAAAATTATTTGCGGTTTATTTTGTATTTTCTCAAACCTACAAGGCAAAGCTTTAGTATTTTCTATTGCTTTTTCAACTACCTTACCCGGTATATTGATTTCTTTTGCAATATTTCTTACTAATTCATCGTTTAAATCGCAATAATTAGTAAATTTTTTTGTATTTACTTTGTTAAACCTTACATTCGTATCCTTACATTTTTTTTGAAATATTTTCAATATATGTGACCTTTTCTCAGCAGTCCAAAAAACAGATCCTTTTTTGATAATTCCAGATTTGTCATTAGCAATCTTTGTAAGAGTATTCCCAAGTAAATGCATATGATCCCAGTCTATATTTGTAATAACAGCAACTTCTGGTTTTTTAATAATATTCGTAGCATCGTACTTTCCTCCTGCTCCAACTTCTAAAACCACCCATCTACATTTTTGTTGTTTGAAATAAATAAAAGCAATAGCTAAGAATAGCTCAAAATATGATGGACCCAAATTATCTTTAAATGCTTGATCTATAGCTGGTTTAATTTTCTCAACAATCTCAGCAAACTTATTTGGATCTATGTATAGATTACCAACTTTAATTTTTTCAGTAGCACATGTTGCAAAAGGAGAAGTAAATAATCCTACCTGTTCTTTATTTTGTACCAAAATAGAGTGTATTGTATTTGCTACGCTCCCCTTTCCAGCAGTACCCGTGATATGTATATATTTCATACCTTTTTCTGGATTACCTATAAGTTTCAGAAAATATTTCATTCGCTTGATATATATATCTGGATTAGTTGCCCTACCGTACTGTTTTGTCACAGCACGTAAATTGAACAATCCTTCCAAAAAATCATTTGCTTTATAATATTTTTCAAATTTATTCATAATTAAATAATTATATCACTTTTAAGGATAAACTATAAATGATAAGATAGATGTATGAATAAAGTAGTGAAAACAGAAGTTAGTAAAAACTTAAAGAAATCTATTGAACAAAACTTAGATCAACTGGGTGGAATAAATAAACTTATTAAACCTGGGGATACTGTTTTACTTAAACCTAACTTCAATACTGCTGATCCATTTCCGGCATCTTCTGATTTGAAATTTATCAAATCAATAGTCGAATTAATATATGAGGCAGAAGCAAAAATAGTAATGATAGCAGAATCTTCTACTATGAGTGTAAATACTAGAAAAGTAATGAAAAAATTAGGCGTATTCGAATTAGGAAAAATGGAAAAACCTCCAAGAATTTATGTGCTTGAAGAAAGAAAATGGATCAAGAAACCTATTGCCAAGGGAAAATATCTAAAATATGTAAACTTACCCGAAATCTTAACTAGACCAGATAAGTTAATCCTGTTGCCATGTCTAAAGACTCATTTTCAAGCCAAGTATACTGGCGCCTTAAAACTATCTGTCGGATTGATGAAACCAATTGAAAGAATTGGTCTGCATATGAAAAATATTCAAGAAAAAATCGCAGAATTAAATACTGTGATTCAACCCGATCTAGTAATAATGGATGCTAGAAAATGCTTTATTAGTGGCGGACCTATGAGTGGAGAACTAAAAGAGCCGAATATAATCCTTTCATCAAAAAGTCGTGTAAGTATTGATATAGAGGGTATAAAGATAATTCAAAGCTATGCGGGAAATTCCTTAAAAAATATTCAAGCCCAAGAATTACCACAAATCAAACATTCTATTGAGCTAGGCATTGATCAAAAACCATAAATTCGTTAAAATATGCAAATTGTCCCCGTAGCTCAGATGGATAGAGCGAGACACTCCTAACGTCTAGGCCGGAGGTTCGAATCCTCCCGGGGGCACCACAAAAAATATATAACCCAGCTAAAAAGCTGGTTTTTTGATATAATAAATAGGTATAACCCTTAAGGAGGGGTGATTTTGAAATTACGAAGCTTTACCATCACTGAACTATTAATTGCACTAGCTATTTTTGCTATTTTAACAAGCAGTATGATTTATGTAATTATAGATGCACTTGAAGCAGGACGAGCAAGCAAAGACAGGTCTATTGCCTCGGTTTTGGGCCAAGAAGGGTTGGAAATTGTTCGTAATATTCGCAATCGTGATTACAGTGTACTTGTCAATGGAACCTATGGTCTAACAATGTCCGGAAATCAATGGACAATATCCCCCACCCCAGAGCTTATTCAGGATCGATTTACTAGAGAAATAATAATAGACGACTACGCAACAAATGAAAAGCTTATTACTTCAAAAATTTCTTGGCAACTCAGACCCGGTAGAAGTATTGAAGTAAATTTGGAAAGTATCTTGAGTAATTGGAAAGAAAGCAGTACTCCAACTATCCCGTCTTGGGCAAATCCGTATCTTGCTTCGTCACTTGATCTACCTGGTAAAGCCAATGGACTGCGAGTATTCGTAGTTGATACAACAGTATATTTAACAAGAAACAATAGTAATGAACCAGAATTATATATAATAGATGCAAACGACCCTACAGCTCCAAATATTCTAGGATCTTTAGATCTTGGCAACAGTGCACGTGATATAGTAGTAGCGGGAAATTACGCCTATATAGCTTCTGACCATGATTCTCAAGAACTTCAGATTGTTGACATTAGTACGCCATCAAACCCACAACTCATTGCATCGTATGATGCTTCTGGAAAGGCAAATGCATATGGTGTAAGCATTCGTGATAATGTAGTTTACCTTGTAAGAGCAAATAGCAATAGAGATGAACTGTATAACATAGATGTAAGCAATCCATCGTCTCCAATTATAATCGATTCTATAAATTTAAACGGAACGGCAAGAGATATAAGATTATTTGAAGATTATGCATATATTGCTAATTCTAATAACAATCAAGAGTTACAAATAATAAATATATCAAACCCCAATAATTTAAGCTTGGCTGGTTCTTACGATGCACCTGATAAGCAAGACGCATACTCAATAGAAATTATCGATGGAAATATCGTCCTGCTAGGTAGAGCAAATGTAAAGAAAGGTCCGGAGTTATATACTCTAGATATAACAGATAAAAGTAATGTGTCTGAATTAGCTAACTTTGAATCTGGCCAAACTATAAACGACTTAGACTTTGGAATTACAAATCTTTTTGGATTTTTAGCAACAAATAATACTTCTTCTGAATTTCAAATAGCAAATACTGTCATTTCAATTCCAACTTTATATAGCTCGCTTGATTTGCTAGAAAGGGCCAATGGAGTTTTCTATTCAGAAGATAATGATATTGCATATATAGCATCTAACACTAATGATCGGGAGTTGATTATAATCTTACCCGAACAACCATGAAAAAATCAGCATTTACATTAATAGAGATATTACTCTATGCAGCTATCGTTGGAGTTGTTTTGTTGTTTATGAGTGGTTTTATTATTGATATTATTGAAGCTAAAACCAAAAATGATTCAAATATCGAAGTACAAAACAATGCCAACTTAATTATGGAAAGAATTACTCAAGATATTCGAAATGCCAAAGCTATAATTCCACAAACTTCAGACCAAATATTGGTATTGAATATGGCTGATGCGCCGAATTTTGATTTAATTATGTATATTGTATTAAATAATAGAATATACATACGACCAGACGCACTAGGCGAAGAATCTCTGCCGTTAACATCTGAAAAAGTTGAGATATCTAATTTTAGTTTTATTATAATTTCTGATGGAGGAATCGATCCCATATATCCTACAAATCCTATAATTCAAACAAAATTCGACATAGCACACACCGGATCGGGTGTTAAATATAAATCTACTATGACATTTCAAAACTCAACAGAAATACGGAGTCTACAGTGAATAAACTAAAAAACAAATCAATCACTAGTAACCGGTCACCAATTACTATTTACCGTAGTTATGTTGCTTTGGTTACTGTAATGATCATAGGAGCGGTAGGTATTGCAATAGTAATTGCAGCCGTATTGGGTAGTTTAGCTAGTAGTAAAAACAGTTTGTTGTCTAAACAAACCAAGCAAGCGTCTGGATTGGCTGACGCGTGTACTGAACACGCTCTGATTAAATTAAAAGCAAATGTGGACTATATTGGCGATGAAATCTTAGACTTCACAAACGGTAGTTGTGAAATACAAACTATTCCAAACCCTGGTAATGTAGATCGTGAAATTCATACTACTGGAACAATAGATCATATAATTCGCAAAGTAAAAATAAATATTAACGCAATAAATCCCGATCTTCTTATCACCAGCTGGGAAGAAGTTGAAGATTTTTAATCCAAAATGTTTTATAATAGAATAACAAAGAGGTCGAAACATATTTTATAAAAAACTTATAAGGAGGGTTATGCAAAAAATAGGAAAAAATAAAGGTTTTACTCTAATTGAGTTACTTTTGGTTATTGCGATTATTGCAATATTGGCAGCTATAGTTATAGTAGCTATAAATCCTGCTAGACAACTAGCTCAATCTAGAAATGCTCAAAGAAGGTCAGATGTAAATACTTTGATCAACGGTGTATGGCAATTTGCAGTTGATAACAACGGTGATATGCCAGTCGGGCCAACACCGTCTGTTGCAATTCCAACCGGTACTAGCTGTACTGCTGACGGAATAGAAATCTGTTCAAGTGTCAATCCAACGGCTGATTGCACAGGAATAGTAGATCTATCAGAGGATTTAGTAGAGGATTATTTGGCAGACGTTCCAGAAGATCCACAAGATGCTGATGATAACGACGGTACCGGCTATCTGATAGTTCAAAGTGCAAATGGTAGAGTTACTGTTTGTGCTCCGGATGCTGAACTTAGCGAAACAATCCAAGTAAAAAGATAAAAAATATTTATTAGTTTTTGAAAATCCTTTACCCATCAGAGGTCTGATTGGGTAAAGGTTGCAATTATAAGGAGGGGTTTGGCTCTTACAAATTCGGATATCTCAAAGCTTTTAGCTGACGAAGGTTATATAAACAAAAAAGAAACAGACTATGCCTTAAAAGAATCTAAGCGTAGATCTCAGAATTTTTTGGATATTTTAATAGCTTTAGGATATCTCTCAAAAGATTTATACAGAGAAGCTTTGGCTGAACATTATAAGATTGAACCCTATAATTCAAATACAATCAATCTAGACCATGGAGCTTTCAAAACTTTAGAAGAAGAGTTGGCAATTCGCTTACGAATGGCTGTTGTTCAAAAAGACGGTATGAGTAATTATTTAGTTGCAGTTGAAGATCCCGAAAATCAAGAAAAAATAAATCTTCTAAATGAAAAACTCGGAGGCAAAGTTAAGCTTTTACTTGCTCTACCAGAAGATATCGATGAATTACTTCTTCACTATAGACCGACACTAGAATCACAGATCGAATCTCTAAAAGATAGCACAGAATCAGCAGTCGAACTACTAAATATTCTTCTACAAGAAGCTATAGAAAAACGTGCATCAGATATCCACATAGAACCTCTTGAAAAAGAAATAGTAATCCGCTTTCGTATAGATGGAGTTTTACATGTAATGTCCAAAATATCAAAAAGTTTTCTCAACCCCTTAGTTACAAGAATTAAAATTTTGGCTCACTTACGAACTGATGAACATAGATCGTTTCAAGACGGAAGTATTCGATTTCGAATTAATAAAATAGCTTATGATACTCGAGTTTCCATAGCGCCAACTATCAGAGGTGAAAAAATTGCTTTTCGTATCTTAAGTGAAAAAATTCGAAGATACACTCTCAGCGACCTAGGTTTTTCAGAAAACGTAGAAGCTAAAATTAATAAATTAATTACACGGCCCTTTGGAATGATTCTAACTACTGGACCTACTGGCTGCGGTAAAACTACAACACTGTATGCAATACTAAGAGCTTTAAACAGTCCAGAAATTAACATCATGACTATCGAAGACCCAATCGAGTATAGAATAGATGGTGTAAATCAAATACAGGTGAATCAAGCAACAGATATCACTTTTGCAAAAGGTTTGCGTTCTATGGTACGTCAAGACCCAGACGTAATATTGGTTGGAGAAATTCGAGATAGTGAAACTGCAAATATATCTGTAAATGCAGCACTTACTGGCCATTTATTACTATCTACGATTCACACCAACGATGCACCGACAACCCTACCTAGATTAATTGAAATGGGAATTGAACCCTTTTTAGTATCCTCCACATTAATAGCTGCAATTAGTCAAAGATTAGTTCGAAAACTGTGTAAAAATTGTTTGTCTTTAAAGTCTTATAAGAAACAAGACTTAATTAAAATTATTGGCGAAGTGGCTACTAAAAAACTTGGTCACGAAGATACGATTCGTTTACCCTATAGTAAGGGTTGTAAAAACTGTACCAATACTGGATTTAAGGGCAGAATAGGATTATTTGAAATTTTAGAAATATCACCCAAAATTCATGAATTAATACTAAAAAAATCCGGATCTAAGGAAATTTTTAATGTTGCTAAATCCGAAGGTTTTTTTACTATGTTTGATGACGGAATAGATAAAGTCCAAAGAGGTATGACAACAATCGAAGAAGTACTAAGAGTAACTCTTCCTGAAAAAATTGAAAAAATAAAATCTCTTAATTCTAATAATACCAAAATTCATACAACTACTAAACCAGTTGAATCAATAAAAACCAAAAAAGTAAATGAAAAAAATGAAAAACCCACCCCCAAAATTGAAAAATCAGACAATCTACTCGTCGAACGAAAAACCAAGAAAACCTAAATCGACTAAAAGACTGGCCACAAACTTAGACATCATCCTTTTTGCTCAAAATCTAAGCATGATGTTAGAATCTGGTATAGGAATTGTTCAAGCTTTTTCATCAATTATTGAACAAACTTCCAAAAAACCGCTTAAAAGAGCTTTTATTGAAATTCAAAAAGATATTGCAGCAGGCAATAGTTTGTCTGAAACCTTAGCATTATATCCTGGCACTTTCCCACCTTTTTTTATAAAAATGATACAAGCTGGAGAAAAAAGTGGTACACTCACTGGCACACTAGACGAACTAGCAAAACAAACTGAAAAAGATTATGAACTTAGAGAAAAAATCAAATCAGCCCTTCTCTACCCTTCTATAGTATTGAGCTTAGCAGTTATTATTGGTATTGGAATATCATTTTTCATTTTACCAAGACTTGTAAACTTATTTGATTCATTCAAAGTTGATCTCCCTGTAACAACTCAAATACTTATCAGTATTGGTAAAATTATCGAAAGTTCTGGGATATGGATACTCTTTGGGCTCTTTGGTCTTGTGATTATATTTAATTTAATCTTCCGAACTTCTAGATTTAAACCTATTCGAGACTCAATAGCATTAAACATTCCAGTTGTGGGCAAACTAATACGCTATACTACAATTTCTAGATTTGGATTTTTACTGTCAACCTTACTTGAAAGCGGGGTGCCTATAGACGAAAGTCTAGAAGCTGTTCAAGAAACTATATCCTCAACTCCATATAAAAAAATGACAAAAGCTATGCAAAGTGAAATCCGAAAAGGTAAATCATTTAAATTAACTTTTAAAAATCAAAAACATCTTATGAGTGGCATTCCATTACTCGCACAACAACTTATAGTCAGTGGTGAGGAATCTGGAAAACTATCCCTATCATTAAAAAACTTAGCAAATTTTTATGAAAGAGAAGTATCGAGTATTGCAAGGAGAATGGAGACGATCCTTGAACCTATCTTATTAGTATTGGTAGGTATCGTTGTCACTTTTGTAGCTCTGTCAATCATCACCCCTATTTATCAAATAACTGGTAGTATAAATAATTAATAATGGCTATTATTAAATCTAGTTTTACAATTGTAGAGCTTTTGTTATCAATAGCTATTATTAGTATTATATTTGGTCTATCAATTCCTTTTTACCAAACTTTTTATGTAAATTCGGCTTTTAATACCACAATTTCAGATGTCCGACAAAATATTTATCGCGCACAAACTAGAGCACGAAACTCTGAACAAGATTCTTCATGGAGCTTGCGCATTCAGGATAAAAATATTTATATATACTTAGGTGATGATTTTACAAATCGAAATGTTGAATATGATGAAATTACAATAATTAATGGTCCAATATCAATTGATAGTATTCCAGATATTCATTTTTCAAAATTTTCTGGTATACCGAATAAAAGTACAAATATTACTATTAATTCATCAAATCAAAAATCAAAAATCATTTCTATAAATAGTCAAGGTGGAATAAATTAATTTTACCTGATATTTATGTTATTATAAAAATAAGCTAGTAATAAAGGGAACTATGAATAAAAAACACCTTATCGATATATCTATATGGACAATTATCAAAGTTGTGTTGGTTTTTTTAGGCTTATTTTTCCTATGGTTTATTAGAGATATAATTCTGCTTTTACTAATCACTTGGGTTTTAGTAACTATTTTACACCCAACTGTTGAAAGATTAAAAAGAAACGGCGTACCTAGAATTTTAGGTACTACTTTAGTATATATACTATTATTTGCAATACTTGCCACAATAATCTCTTTGATTAGTCCTTCACTAATCCAACAAACTGAACAGCTATTAATAAGGTGGCCATATTATATAGATAATTTTTCCCCAATTTATGATTCATTCCGAGATTATGTTGCAAATATGGGCTTAAACACACAAACTACATCAGAAATTTTAACTCCACTTACAGGAAGCGTTTACGGTTTTACATTAAATTTCATAAGTGGCTTAGTCTCAGCGATTATAGTACTGGTGATTAGTTTTTATGTTTTGATAGAAGAAGATGCTATTAAAACTTTTTGGGTTTCTTTATTCCCTACTGATAAAAAACACCAAGTTATAGAAATTTTAAATAAAATTACTAAAAGCTGGGGTGCTTGGATTCGCGGTAGATTAATTTTGAGTCTGATAATCGGAATACTAACATATATCGGCTTGCTAATTCTAAACATTCCTTATGCTTTAACCCTAGCTTTCATTGTCGCTCTCTTAGACTTTATTCCATATGTAGGGCCTATATTGGCTGTAATCCCTATCTTGATACTTGCTTTTGTAGCAAATGGTTGGCTTTCAGCGATACTAGCAGTAACTTATGTATTTTTGATGGAACAACTTGAGGCAATTGTATTTGCTCCAAAAATCATGCAAAAAACAGTTGGTATAAGCCCTGTGACTGTAATTGTGTCAGTTCTGATAGGTGCAAAAATATTTGGAATAATTGGGATTATATTAGCCATCCCAATTGCAGCTGTTGTAGTAATTATTTTTGATGAGTGGAGAAAAGCCAAAAAAATTACTTAATGAAAATTTTAGCTAAAAATAAAAAGGTTCATTTTCGTTACCAGCTTCGAAATAAAATCGAGGCTGGTATTGTCTTGACAGGATCCGAAGTAAAATCAACAAAAGCTGGTCAAGCAAATATCAACGAGGCTTTTGTAAAAATATATCAAAATTCAAAAGGAAAATTTGAAGCATGGCTTCTGAATTCATATATATCAAAAATCAAAAATACTGCAGAAAAAAAATATGACCCTAGAAGAAACAGAAAACTACTTTTAAAAAAATCTGAGATACGTAATCTAATAGGAAAATCAAGCCAAGGAATGCAGTTAATACCTCTGTCTATTTACTTAAAAAAACATCTATTAAAACTAGAGTTTGGCATAGGTACTAGTAAAACTAAATATGATAAAAGAGAAACTATAAAAAAAAGAGAGGCAACTCGACGCCTCGCTCAATTACAAAATCTAAAAAAAAACTAAACTAATCTTTCATCTTGTTTGAAAGTTGCTGACTAGGTTTAAATCTTGGTACGGTGTGTGGAGGGATAGTAATTTTTCGATTTGGATATTGAGGATGTGCTGCTTGTTTTTCTTTACGTGAACTAGGTAGAAATGTTCCAAATCCAGATATAGTAACTTTTTCATCAGATCTAAGAACTTCCCCTACTATTGCTACAAAAGAATCAAACATAAACGTCGTGTCCCTTATTGATTGACCACTTACTTTTGCTACTTTTCTAATTATTTCACTTTTTTTCATACTGGAATTGTTTTTTGAATTCTTTTAATACAAACAGATTTTTTAGTTTTTACATCTACTTCTACTAGTATAGCATTAAATATTGCGTCACCACCAGCTATATCGTGAACTATAGAACTACCAGTTAAAAATTTTTGAATTATTATCTCTTTCTTTATACCAAGTACTGATTCTTTTGGTCCAATCATACCAATATCAGTAATATAAGCCATCCCAGAACTTCTCACTTCTTCATCTGCTGTTGGTACATGGGTATGGCTACCTATAAATACATGTACTTTTTTTTGTAGATAATATGATAAAGCTAATTTCTCACTAGTGGTTTCAGCGTGAAAATCTAATACAACTATGTCGTCAGTGTGCTTGTTTTTTAAGATTTCATCAGCTACTAAAAAAGGCGATCTTATGCTTTCGTCCATAAAGGTTCTACCTGATAAATTAAATAAAAAAATTGTATTGTTTTTTTTAGTTAATCTAATGTATGTTTTTCCTGGTTTGTCATTTGCATAATTTGCTGGCCTAATCACTGGAGTATCAACCTGTTCAAGTTTTGAAAAAAAAGTTTTATTATCCCAAATATGATTTCCTGTGGTAAAATATTCTATACCAATATCCAAAACTTCCTGTAAATGTTTTTCGTTCATACCACGATTGTGAGTTAGATTCTCACCATTAGCAAACACAAAATCTGGTTTATGTTTTTTTAAAAGTTTCGGCAAATATTTTTTTACAGCATTTCTGCCTGGTTTGCTTACTATTTCACCCAGATATAATATTTTCATTTTATTTTGCCCAATCAATAGTTCTTGTTTCTCGAATTACATGAATCTTAATTTCTCCTGGAAATTTAAGCTCTGCTTCAACTTTACGAGCAATATTATGAGATAGTTTAACAGCCTCAAGATCATCAACTTCTTCTGGTTTTACAAAAATTCGAATTTCTCTTCCTGCTTGTATAGCATAAGATTTTTCAATTCCATCAAAAGAATTTGCAATATTTTCAAGATCTTGTAATCTTTGAATGTATTGCTCTGTGCTTTCCCTTCTAGCACCCGGTCTTGATCCAGATATAGCATCTGCTGCTGCAACAATGTAATCCTCGATTCTTTCAGCCGGTACTCCCTCATGATGAGCCTCTATGGCATGTACGATTTTTGAATCCAGACCGTATTTTTTTGCTATATCCCTACCAACTTGAACATGATTTCCGCCCAAAGTTTGATCCAAAGCTTTTCCTATATCGTGAAAAAACGCTCCTCTTTTTGATAATTCGACATCAGCTCCAAGTTCTTCAGCAAGCATCTGCCCAATCTTTGCAGATTCTATGGCATGTTTAAGTATATTCTGTCCATAACTAGTACGATACTTTAATCTACCGACAATCTTGACTAAATCACTATGAATTCCAACTATCCCTGCTTCATATAAGGCCTTTTCAGCAGCATCTTTCATATCTTTGCTAATATCTTCTATAACTTTTTTATGTATCTCCTCTATTCGTGCTGGGTGGATCCTTCCATCTTTTATAAGTCTTTCAAGTGTAATCTTTGCAACCTCTCTTCTTACTGGGTCAAAACATGATACTGTCACAGCATTGGGAGTGTCGTCAATAATCAATTCTACGCCAGTAATTTTTTCAAAAGACTGGACATTTCTACCTTCTTTACCAATAATCCTTCCCTTCATTTCCTCGTTTGGTATAGCAATAGCAGATACAGTGAGATCTCTTGTAGTTTCAGATGATAATCTCTGTATAACAGTTGCGATTATCTCTGAAGCTTTTTCGTCTGCTTGTTCTTTTGTTTCTATCTCGATTTTCTTTATAGTATGAGCTAAATCATCTCGATTTTCTTTTTCTACTAAATCAAATAAAGTCTTACGAGCATCTTCTTTTGATATTTTGGAAATTTTTTCTAATACTTTCAATTGTTGTAACTTCAAATCTCCAAGATCTTTTTTTAATTGTTCTACTTCCTTAATTTTCGATTGTACAGACTCGCCTTTTTCATCCAATGTTTTTGATCGTTCATCCAATAGTGTTTGACGTTTGCGAATACCTGTTTCAACCTCCCTTAAGTCTCGTTCTTTTTTCTCTGTATTCTCTGTTGCTTCTCGTTTAATCTTGATTGCTTCATCTTTTGCTTCCAGTACAATCTCTTTTTCTTGAACACGAGCATCGTCGATAAGTTTTTTAGCTTTACTTTCAAGAGACTTAATCTGTCTACGCCCTATTACTATCCTTGCTCCATAACCTAATCCTGCAACAACTGGTATACCAAATATTAATAAACTAATTATATCCATTTTTCTCCTTTAACACCCAAATTTGATTCTGCAAATATAAAACTAAAGTACTCTTGGAATAATCAGAAGTATATCAGAAGATTCTCTAAAAATTGTATTATTTTTTGAATTTATAGTCATTTATAGTTTTGTAGTATTTCAAAAATTTGGATGTATTTAAATTAATTAAATACTTAAATCATTATAACGCAGAAATAGTATTAACGCAATGCTTTTTTAGTTGACAAAAACTAGTTTTTGCATTAATATTATGGGTTATTTGTTACTTAATAATTTCCAAATCTACTGGAATTCATATAAAATCTCTACAATAACAGACTGGAACCTGTGTTGTAAGAAACGGAGGAAGAACAATGTTCCAAAAACATGCCTGGCGCTTTTTGCAAATAATTGCGCCAATTGTAGTTTTCGTGTTTTTATTAAAGGCTGTCCCAAGTCCAACTCTGGTTCACTCACTCGAGTACCGGGAAGCTAAGGAAAAATGCGAAGCTTATCAGCTTGCACCCGATGACCAGGTTGGTGTCGAAACGCTTTGTGCGTCGGCCAACCAACTCGTAGATGAAGCAGTTGGACTTTTACCAACTATCAAAGATCCGGTAGCTCGCTTAACCCAACTTCAGGAATACAGGGGTGAATTGCAGATCATTCTATCTCGTCATCCTTTATATCCTGCACTGGTGTTTGATCGGCAGTATTACAACCAGATGGACGATGCAGCTGGATTAATAGGAGTACTAGATACGGACTTAAGTATAATCCAAGCTGCTCAGAATCATCCAGAAATCTTCACTGGAGAAATAATTTCAAGAGAGTTGATGAAAACACACGGAATAGGTTTTACTGAATCTTCTCGCATTACTGTTCCGTATTACACATTAGCGATCTTACGATTTCTCTTTATCGGATTCCTAGCTGGTTGGTTCGGAGTTTTGGTCACAGCAATAAAGATGTTTGAATTCGGGTATAACCCGATCGCTGTAGCTCAAAGAGAGCTAGGATCTTGGCAAGCAATCTTACTTATTGCCCCATTCGCAAACCTTTTCGCAATGGAACACTACGATGACCCAAATCAAAGTTGGTACTCTGATGGTGTCGCGTTAAGCTATTTTGCCGGCAATCAACACGAAAAGCCTGAGATCCGTCATACTTCAAGAATTCTTTCCGGAATCGAATCTATACCTCAGATAATTCTTCTCATGATTCAACCAATATGGAAGGGTGTTACTTGGAAAGATCCGGTACGACTTTCTCTGAAGTTTCGTTACGCTACAGTGGCCTCTTTAGCCATAATAATTAATGTCTTGGTTGTCACAGGAGCACATGCAGGAACTATCGAGGAATACACCTATATAGGAGATGATGGGGCCGTAAGTTGGTCAACCAGGTTCTTACTTCCGGATCCCAAAAATGGAACCTGGCAAATTGACTGCGATTTAATCTCCGACAATAATTCGATCACGGCCGGATACCGCTGGCCCTGGCAGAATTTTGGTTCAGACATCAGTTTGCAACCAAGGTTTTTGCTTGTCAGTAATAATGGAGATATCACTGCTGCTAAAATCCAGGGGCTCATGATCGGCACTGCTGGCGATCATCCGTGGTATTTCTTTAGTTCTCTAAAGATTCCGGATGGACGTACAAGTATCTATAATGAATTCGGACTTGAACTTTCCCCGGGAGAAATACCCATATCCGCAATTATAACCGAAAGCCACTCATGGAATAGATCCGCGAATTGGCGATTCGGACCAGAACTACGATTTTCTTTAGGGGACTTTACCCTGAAGGTGTTCCAGGGATTTGGCCTTGGTGGTACCTCTGGGGAAACAAGGGTTTGTCTGGTTACCCAATTCTAATCAGACAAGTTTACGCTACGTATTCAAAAAGCCTCGCAAAATTGGTCATTACCATGCTTGCGAGGCTTATTTTTATTTCATAGCGCTTACTATACGTTCGAGTGCAATTATGTAAGCAGCTGTACGCATATCAACTTTTAGTTCTTTTGATCTAGAGCAAATACTGTCAAAAGATTCTTGAATAATTTTCTTTAATTTTGAAGATACTTGACCACTGTGCCAATTTTCATTTTTTGCATTTTGAACCATTTCGAAATAAGACACAGTTACTCCCCCGGCGTTTGCAAGAATATCTGGAATTACAAGCTGTTTGTTTTGAAATAATATCTTATCAGCTTCTTCTGTAGTTGGGCCATTTGCTAATTCCAATATAATTTTAGCTTTGATATTTTTTACATTATCTTTTGTAATTTGACTAGCTAAAGCAGCGGGTACAAGAATATCAACATCTGATTCTAATAATTCTGAATTTTGAATTACTTTTCCTTGATTACAGTCACATAATTTATTAGTTTTTTGTTTAGTTATAAGTAATTCATCAATATCTAGTCCATCTGAAGAACATACTGCACCACTAGAATCTGAAAAACTTACAATCTTGGCTTTGTGAGGCGAATCAATAATAAGTTTAGCAAAATTCATTCCAGCATTACCACACCCTTGTATTGCTATAGTAGCTTTATCTAAATCAAGCTTAAGTTTTTTTGCTGCCTCTTCCAATACATAAAATCCACCAAGTGCAGTAGCTATGTCTCTTCCTACGCTACCACCCCAATCAAGGGGCTTGCCAGTAACTACTCCGGGTTCTAGGCGACCTACGAGCTTAGCATACTCGTCAGTCATCCAGGCCATTATCTCTGGAGTAGTATATACATCAGGAGCTGGCACATCTTTATCTGGTCCTATTTCTTTATATATTGCTTTCACATATCCTCTAGATAGTGCTTCAAGCTCTTTCTTGCTTAGTTTTTTCGGGTCAACGATCACACCACCCTTCCCTCCGCCAAGAGGCAAATCAACCACAGCAGTTTTCAAAGACATCCAAGCAGCAAGGCACTTTACTTCATCTAGATCAACATCGGGATGATATCGAATCCCACCCTTATATGGTCCGCGAGCATTATTGTGCTGTACCCTATATCCTTTAAAATTATATTCTCTACTGTTATCCATCTTTACTGGAATATCAAATTCCAAAATCTTATTTGGTTCTAACAATTTTTTTATAAGTTCGGGTTTAATTTTTGCAAGTTTTGAAACTTGCTCAATTTTATTTTGAGTTTTTTTATACATCTCTATTTCTTTCATATCAGCGCTTTCCCCAGTCTAAATGTTTTACTGTTTTTCCGTATTTTTCACTTAAATAACTATTTGCTGATAATCCTGCTATAGCTCCCATACCCGCAGAGATCACTGCTTGTTTGTAGGGAACATTTGTTACATCACCAGCTGCAAATAAACCTGGTGTTTTTGTTTCACATTTATTGTTTACAATTACTTGATTGTATTCATCTAACTCAACTAGATCTTTTACAAAGCTAGCATCTACCATAAATCCAATCTCTACAAATACACCCTGAACTTCTAATACCGACTTTTTTTTATCTTTTAAGCTCTCAATTTCAATACTATCTACAAAATCTTTACCTTTTATTTCTGTAACCTTAGTGCTCAAAACCATTTCTACGTTTTTATCTTCTTTGGCTCGTTCAATAAGTACGCTTTCGGCTTTAAAATCTTCCCTTCTATGAACTAGATAAATTTTATTTGCTAATTTTGACATATAATCAAGTGCGGAAAATGCTGAATTTCCACCACCTATTATCGCAATATCTTTGTCCTTATAAAGTGGTCCGTCACATGTTGCACAATAAACAACGCCTTTACCAGTAAACTGTTTTTCACCTGGAACATCTAAATTTCTGGGTGTTTTACCAAATGAAAGTATTATAGTTTTTGCTTTGTACTCTTTTTGAACAGTTTTCACTACGAAATCATTTGGATTCTTTGTGATTTTCTCCACAGTATCAAAGCTAAAATCAATACCAAATTTTTCAGCTTGGGATTTGAATTTTGTAGCCAAATCCAAACCTCCTATCTCATCTATTCCCGGATAATTTTCTACTATGTTAGCCATTGATATCTGACCACCCAAATCTTTTGACAGCACCAATGTCTTTAGTGATCTTCTAGAAGTATAAAGCCCCGCAGGAAAACCTGCGCACCCCCCACCGATTATTATCACATCATATATATCCATATTTATTTAATTAACTGATCAATTTTATCTGTAATATTTACTTTATCCTGCATACCGGTAATTTGATCAAATACTTTACCTTGTTTGAAAAACAATATAGTAGGAATACTCATTATATTATATTTTGTAGCTACTTCACCAACTTCATCAACATTTAATTTTGCAATAGTTATCTTACTTTTGTATTTATCAGCTATTTCATCCAAAATTGGGTTAATCATTTTACATGGCCCACACCAAGGAGCCCAAAAATCTACTAGAACTATTCCTTTATTGTCTAGAACTTCTTTTTTGAAATTCTCCCCCGTAAGTATGACATGACCCATGCTCCACCTTTCTGTAGTTATTGAAGATTTAATTTAAATAAAAATTTCAGTATTTGGATAAAATGCTACCCATGAGAACCAATATGTGCGAATAGGAAATAGCGGTAGCAAGGTGACGTTTAAATTCTTTTTGGAAAGACCCTTACCATCCAAACCCCACTCAGCACTTTCGTTATCATAATACTTATCAGCTTTTTTCTCAATTTCTAACTCTCTTCCATCCTCTAGTACTCTATTATATGCACGAAGAATGTCTTGATTTGAATCCCATATTAATACATACTTCAAATCTCCTATTTCACCATTTACAACACCTTGTTTTAATAAATTTTCTTCAGTATATGTTTGGTACTTACTATTATTACCAACACCATACATTATTTTTTTTGCAAAAATACGTTTATCTTCATATGTTACTGGAAAATACACACTATCACTCTTACTATATTCATAATAAGGATCTATATTATAACTTCGGAAAAAACTAGTATCTCTAGACATTATCTTTGATTCAGGATAATTCGCTTTCCACTTAGCCCAAGTAAACATATAGTTTTGAACGTTGTCTAGAGTAATTCCAGTCATCTCTCCTACTACACTTGAACCATTTAGTTGCGTCCATAAACTTTGACTTGGCCTATCATAAAGTAAATTATTGTTATTGTAAAACTTTCCAGATACACCAAAAGATAACGACTGTTTATTTACTTTACGAATAAATGCATTAATGGTCCCGGTAAGCGGAGAAAATGTTACTGCTATAGGTGTGTCACCAATTTTATCATTTATTACTTCATGCCATCTTAGGTATTGCAGGGGGTAAGCTCTGGCAGTTTCGTCAACGATTACCCCAACTACCTCGTCAGTATCTTCCAGGTTTTTGTCTGCTTCTGATATTGTTTCAAATTTTGGATTATCTATAGAGGGAATGCTGTCTTTACTTGCTCCTCTATCAATAATGTCTTCAAGTGGTATTGAGTGTTTCACTCCTTGAGTTATCTTAATATCACCACTTTGTCGGTCCACATATAAGCTACCACCGTTTATGTACCAAGCAAAACCCAATAAAATTATTATAATTAAAGCTAAAAATAAAGATTTTATAAAACTTTTATTGTTTTCCATATGATTACTTAATCCTTAAATGCATCCTCTAGGGCTACCTGATCAAAGCCAATAATTATCTGATTCTCTCCGCCTTCTTTTTCCAATACTGTAACCGGTACACCCATTTGTCCGGAAATATCGATCAACTCTTTGGCAGCTTCTTTATTTTTACCTACATCAACATCTTCAAATTGTATATTCTGTTTATTTAAGTATTCTTTAACCATCTTACAATAAGGACATGTAGGGGTTGAGAATACTTTAATTGATTTGTATTTCATATTATATATTACTTGAATCGAGGTAAACTAAAGTAAAATTTACTTCCCTTACCAAGCTCACTCTCAACCCAAATTTCACCTTTCATATTATTTATCATTTGTTTTGTGATATATAGTCCAAGACCAGTACCACCAACATCTTCAACTTCTTGGTTTTTTGCTCGATAAAACTTTTCAAAAAGATGAGACTGTTGTTCTTTGTCCATACCCACTCCCGTATCTGAAATCTCTACAACTACTTTTTGAGGTTCCTCTGTTAATTTTAACACAACGTTCCCTTTAGGCGTATATTTAACTGCATTACTTAGAAGATTACTAATGATCTCGTGAGTTCTTGCTTCATCAGCTTGAATAAATATATCTTTTTTATTATCTAGATCTACTATTAATTCAATAGATTTTTGTTTTGCCGTATTCATATATTCTTTGTGTACTGCTTGAATTATTGAGATGATATTTACTTTCTTAATATCAAATTTCATTCTACCTTGTTCTATTCTCGATACATTCAGCAAATCTTCAACCAAGTCTATTAATCGTTTATTTATTGTTAATAAATCATGTAAGGTTGTTTTAGCTTCTCCGTCTACTTTTGGTATATCTCCACTTATAAGCATCTCGAGATATCCTTGCATAGCCGTAACTGGAGCTTTTAATTCATGGCTAGCAATTGAAATAAGTTCTTTTTTCATTCTCTCAACTTCTAATTCACGACTTATATCTGAAAAAGCAACTATACCACCAATAATTTGATTTTCTGGATTTAATATTGGAGCTGCATTATATACTACTGGTACTAATTGCTTGGTTCTTGTCTGAATAAATATATCATCTTTTCCTGATAAAACTTTTTTTCCATAAAAAGCTTCCAAAGCTGGACAGGAAGTTTTACCTATTGGTTTTAAGTCTTTTGTAACAAATCGAATAAAAGAACCTGCTTTTTTCTTTATGAGTTCGCTTTGATCAAATCCCGTAAGAAGTTGAGCGGTTTTGTTAACCAAAATATATTTTCCTTCTTTGTTTACTGCATACACTGCCTCAGCAATACTTTCAAGTATGGCTTCGTTTTGTTTTTTAGATTCTTCTATTACTTGATATGCTCTAGCTAAGCTCAATATTGACGCAACCTGACTTCCAAGAGTGTTTAGAAAGCTTAGATTCTGTTCACCAAAATTCCCGACTTTACTACTAGCAACTATTACAACTCCCAAACTCTGACTTTTGAAACGTAGTGGTGCAAGCATCAGAGAATGAATCTGTCCTGTATCAATAGGAATTATACCTTCTCTTTCTTGTTGATAATTTGATTCTATAACACCTTGCCCACCAAAAAAAACCTTATTTATCAATAAACTATCATTATGTATATCTATTTTGATATTTTCCAAAACATCATCAGCAATTCCAAATCCTGGATTTTTTGCTTTAAGCTGACCACTTTCTTCCAAAATAAAAAAACATTTTTCAGCGCCAAATAATCCTGCTATTATCCCAGATATAGTATAATGAATTTCTGAAAAATTAGTAAAGTGACTAACTGTCTTCGCTATTTCATTTAAAGCTGTAAGTTGTCGAATCTGAATTAAATTTTCTTCTATAAGTTTAGTATTTTCTATACTTACTATAGCCATAGCGGCTTGATTTGCTATAGTTGAAAAAAGCGATAGATCTTGATCTGAAAAGTTTCTTTCTTTTTTTGTAAAAATACTCATCACACCAACCAACTGATTTCGTGTCATCATTGGGACTGTAATAAGTGAATGGAAATCACGTCTTCCAACAATTTTTGATGCGATTTGGGCTTTTGATAGATCTTTATGTACGATTAATTTTTTAGTTTCTGCTACCCTACCAGAAATACCCTCACCAATTTCTATTGGTTTTTCTTTCATTATTTCCGGATCTAGTCCAACAGCAACTTTTCGAATCAATCTTCTATCTTCGAGTATCAAAAGAGTACCAGCATCCACTCGCATTATCTTCAAAATCTCTGTAAACAAAGGATCCCATAAATCATCCAAACCCGCAGATCTAGCAGCTATTTGAGAGATCTTGTATAGATTTTCTATTTTTAGTTTTTCTTCTAGTTTATGTTCTTGATCCATACAGTTATTTTTTCTTCAATATCTCTTTTACTTTATCGATCACATCTTGTGCTGATACTTTTGATTTAATAAAATAATCTTCAGCTCCCAGCTTCATACCCTCTTTGATTAATACCTGGGACGTGCCTAGGTTAGTCAATATTAAAACTGGAATATTTTTTGTTTCATCTTGGGATTTCCATATTTTTAGTATTTCAAAACCGTCAATTTCAGGTAATAGTATATCCAATATAATTACATCATAATTGTCACGAGCTTTATCTATCGCCTCTCTACCTCTAGTCACTATATCAGCTTCAAAATTATCAATATTAAACTTCTTTTGATACATATGAGCCAAAAGTAAATCATCTTCAACTATCAATACTCTTTTTTTACTTTTTTTAACTTCGTTCATTTGCCCCTCTTATAGTACAAATATCTTATATTTCCCAATGTTTGGGAATTATTATCATCTTATTTTATAGTATAGTTTTTTTGTGTAATCGTCAAAAAAAGCCCCGTGCTAGACGGGGCTTTGTAATTTACCGGGTTCTTTATTCTTTATGTCGTAACACCATAAGGTGTTAATCTTTCTATATACTCGGTAAAATTTCTTTTAGGTCTCTGACCCAAAAGGAAAAACTTAGTACGATATTGGCGGTTTAAAAATTTTGAAATCTTATTGATTTCAAATTTCATTTGTTGCTCCAACATATCGTCGCCAAAATCACCAAATAGCATCATTTGACGCCAATTAGCAATCGCACGGGTTAGGGCTATACCCACGAGAATATCTTCATCCTCGTGCCCAAGTTTTTCTTTTATTTCCACTAAACAATCTCCAGCAAATCTTGCAACCAATCCATCATTTGGGTAATCGCATTCTGCGAGATAAACTTGAATCATCGATATATGTAATATTCCGATATCACTTCCTTCTAAAACTTGGGATTGCATACAACCTCCACTACACTTATATTCAATTTGAATATACACGACTATAGTCGTGATTTTACGATTTCTAACTTGTTAATGACCGATCCCCACAAAGGGGACAACAAGAGTACTATATTAGTACAAATTTTAGTTTTTGTCAATCAAAAAAACCCCGTAGCAAACGGGGTTGTGTTAGTTTTTTCTTTTTCTAATCCAAGCACTCCAACCAGTAGAACGACTTAGGTCATTTAAAAATATCTGCCAATACATCTGAAATCGTGATTTCCAACCCTTCCAAAAACCGCGTTTTTCAGTTTTCATCCTATGAGTCATGCCTTTAAGGTCAACCCATTTGATTTTCCATTTTTTGGTTTTGATTAAATCAGTCAGGTGTGATTCTAAACCAAAATCTTTGGTTTTTTGCCAATCAACAGCATCCAAACACTCTCTCGTCATTGTTCTTTGACCAGAAAGATTTGGGTTTGTCTTATGGGCAAGGTCAGTGATAAATCTACCGGACTTAAAGAGACCAATAGTCATCACAGCTTCACCTTCCATTACAGGAGCAATTAAAACTGATATATGCTCATGTGTCAAACCAACAAGGTCAGAATCAAGCATCAAGATTACTGGACTAGTAGTTGACTTAAAACCAACCTCAACAGCTTTTGTCTTACCAGAGTTCTTCTGCTTGATCAATTGAACTTTGTTTTGAAATGAATCTTGAATTATTAAGTCTTTTATATTTTTTGCAGTATTATCGCTAGATCCATCATCAACTACAATCACTTTTTTAATTTGCGGATGAGTTGCTATTACTTGAACTACAGTGGCAACAGTAGACCCTTCATTGTAAGCAGGCACGATTGCTTCAATTTCTAAAGTTTCAATCATTTTTGTTTCCTCCTTGCTTTAATTATAACTCAAAACATAAATTACTAAAACTCATTTTAGTATTGACATATCCCTGAACAAGTGCTAGACTTATACGGTTCCATAAGGAGGAACTTATATAATGAAAATCCAACTCCAGAAGCAGAACCGAAAACCCATCAACACAAAAGATGGTGGACGAATTGTATTCTTTCATCCTGGCTGGATGAAAAAGTACTTAAACAGGGTGACTGCCTAGGAGTTTCGGATTAACAAAGGAAGTAAAAGGAGTTCAAGATCCCGCGTGCGGGATCTTTTGTATTTTTATATTATAAATACTTTAATTTATTTAAGAAACTTATCTATTTCTATCTTCAAATCACTTAACGATACAGAACCTGAAACTAGGTAATTTTCACCGTTTTCCAAATTTACAATCAAAGTCCCTGGTGTGCCCGTAACCCCTGCTTCTTTACCCATAGCAATTTGTCCCTCAACATATTCTTGGTATTTGTCACTATTTAAACATTCTTGAAATTTATCTGCGTTTAAACCCAACTCGATAGCAAGTGGGGTAAGTAAATTTATGGCAAAGCCAGTACCATTGGATTTGGTTCTTTCAAAAATCGTGTCAATATATTCCCAAAAAATAGCATTATCTCCAATCTCATATGCGCATTCAGCTGCTTCTGATTCTTTTTGAGCATTCACATGAAAATTTAAAGGAAAGTGTCGATAAACCCACATTACTTTATCTCCATAATACTCTATTGTGTCTTCTAAAACAGGGTGGAACTTTTTGCAAAAAGAACATTCCAAGTCAGAATATTCAATTAATGCAATCTTAGCGTTCTTATTTCCTCGAATATGATCTTTGTTGTTTATGTAATCATTAGTTTTCTTGTTATTTTCCGAAGTTATAGAACCAGATTTATTATTACTCGAATTTGAAGAATTCTGCTTGTTAAAATACAATGTAAAAATAACTATAAGTAATACCGCTATTACGATAAGTAATAAATATGTAACAATGTTGGGTTTGTTTTTCATATAATTTTTTTCATTATATTTGATCCTGAACTGATACTCCATATTTGTCTTGAATAATATGCTTCAGACTGTCTTTGTAATCCTCGCCAACTTCTTCAGTAATAGATTCTGCAAAATACTTAGCTAAAAATTTATTTCCATGCCCTTCAAGTATTTCGCCTATACACTCTCCGCAAGGATGCCTTCCCATGATCACATCTTCTAGGCAATTACAAATTGCACCCTCACCATGCCCGGGTGTTTTTTCTATACAATAAGCACAAGGATTTTCTAAACAGCAAGCGTAGTTACCTTTGCTTATTTGAATTTGAATAATTGCATCTTTTTCTTCAATATATTCCATTCTTTTATCGTCCATATGTTTTTTTGCAAAATCGTTTTTAAAAATTTCATAGTTGATCGTGAAAAATAATCCTGACAAAACCAAGATTATTGCTACAAGTGAAAAAAGCTTTATTTTAAAAAACTTATTTTTTTTCATTTATATCCTCGTAAATTCTGATATATTATTATCCTTTACACTATAAATTTGAAATTCTCCAGTTTTTATACCTGGCATTCCAGGAGATCCTGCTGGCATTCCAGGAAGAGCTATACCATCAATTTCTGGATTATCTTTTTTTAGTTTAGTTATAGCATCTATAGGTATGTGCCCTTCTACAAAATAATCCCCAATAATTGTAGTATGACAACTCTGCATTTCCTCCGGAATATTATATTTTTGTTTTATAGCATCCATATCTTCTGTTAATTCCATATTTACTTTATAACCATTTTCTTTTAAATAAGCGCTGTGTTTCACACAGCATCCACAGGTTGGAGACTTATAGATAATAACTTCTTCTGCTTTGACTCTCTCGACTTTCGATTTTATTTTATTCTTAGAATTATTCCAAGTAAATACTCCCCAAATTACCAAAACACTTAACAAAAATATTGTTAAGACTTTTTTCATTTTATACTTACC
>SDBT01003009.1_pt1 | contig 29302 bp, 26 predicted proteins | sample 2277101 | NCBI WGS metagenome assembly SDBT01 (sample SAMN10404973, study PRJNA504765) | marine sediment metagenome | isolation source: marine sediment core GS10_PC15, 103 cmbsf | place: Arctic Ocean: Southern Knipovich Ridge | collected 2010
TCTTAACAAATCAAATTCTTTTTTAAGCAAATGATCAACAGCACTATTCAATGCCCAACCAGGCATGCCTGGCCTTCTCAATCCCATTCTTCTATCTAAATAAAAACAACGAGGACACTGTAAAAAAAGGTCGATCTTTGAACGACTTATTCTAAAAGGTTCTTTTGAACCTTTTTCATACATATTTCTTTGTCTTTTTTTATATTTGTTCATTTTTTTTATTTTTAATTCTGTGGAGTTTACGGTATTTTCTCATAATAAATCAAAGCGCATATTGTTTATTATACAATATGTATTAAGAATTAGACAAAATCCAATAATATATTTAGAATCTATCTCAAAAATTAAACTTAATTTTATTTTGAATGTTTTTATTTGCCTTTTTTCTCTTTGTTAAAAGGTGGTTTTCTTTTTTTAATTAACTGCGTTTCCAATTTAATAGCATCCTTTACAGTCTTGGTAAGAATAAAACTAAACTTTTTTGCTTGTCTTTTTGCTTCTTTAATTTCTTCTACGCTTTCTAAAATTCTTTTGGGTAATCGTCCCTTTTTGGCGCGTCCAATTTTTTGTAGTTTACCGCTCCATGTAAAAATCCCATAAACACCAGGGCTATCCCCTGCTACTTTACCAAGAGTTAGTTTTGTTATTTTCTTAAGTGGTTTAAATTTTTTTACTATCATGATTTTTCAATTTTTAAGATTTAAGTTATAATAAATTAGGAATGGCGAGGAATGTCATTGTTAAAATGACCTCCTCGCCTTTCTGCCTTATCTGGCTTCAATATTTTGATTACCAGATGCGGTAACAGGACATTCCAAACGACCATCCTGCTTTGCGGCATTATTTCGCCACTGCAAAGGACGAAGATTTGAAATTTCATCGCTACCATCTTCCGACTCCGGTTTTATATGATCGATCTCCCAACCATATAAAGAATCACGATTCCCATATTCCTGCCTTTCAATCCAGGCTCCACATTTATCTTTTCTCCAGAGATTTGAATTGAAACCAGTAACAACTACGCCTTTCTCCCAAACCATTCGTATAATTTGCTCAGTCATAGATATTAAAAACTTTATTAAATCTTTCAACTATTGTTAAAAAGTCAAAAGATTAGCGGATGACCAATGCGACCTTACACTAATAAAATCACTGGATTCCACGCTATTAATCTACAAGACGTCAAGACTTTCTATCTTAGCGTTTTGTATTCAATCTTGTTCATCTTTTACTTCTTTTAACTCAATCACGTAAACCTTCCCAAGATTATCATCCATCACTTCTTTCGGATCATATCTTCCAGCGTATTTTACAGGATCAATATCATACTTGCCAAGAAATGAACGAACTCCTACATAACCTCCTGTCTGTCTTGGTTTTAGCTTTACTGAACCATCTTCCACGCTCTCTAAGAATTTAAATCCAACAGCCATTTTTAACTTATCGTAGAAAATTTTCAGAGCAATAGAATTTTTGAGATTATAACGATTATAGAAGCCCGAACTGAAACCGAAGCCACCACTCTTTCCAAGGCTTATTTTTGATGAAAATTTACTCCCGAAGGATGTAAATTCCTCAAATTTATATTCGTTGCTTCCCATGTACTTCTAACTTAGTGTTTAATTATCTTAGGTTCCGACTAAAACCTGTCCTAATTATAATCCCACTAGTTATCCTTGTCAAGTACTAAAAACTGGCGACTTTATCGCCAGTTTTTAGTACACTACAAAATTTAACATTAAAACAAAGCTGATTTTGCGGAATAAAATCTATATTTCTATTTTTCAATAATATTTTTTAGGTATCTTTTTTTCTAATTAAATCTGTTGCTATATCTAATCTTTTCCTAAAACTTGATTGAGCACGACCATTTCCAAGAAAAAAGGGAGCAACCACACAACTTCTTTTTAGAACCGAAATAAGCTTTCCAGATCCAACAGCTGACGCGTAATTTATAGTATTATCTAAAAGGTATAACGGAGAAGTTCCCAAAAGAATAATTAAGTCTGGGTTACAGAACTCTATTTCATTTTCCAGTAGTTCTCTGCTTTTTTTCCTGTCGAAATTCCAATTATTCCAAGAGCCTTCCTTATAAACCTTTGATGCGTCAGTTATATATAAAAAATCAAAATCTATCCCCCAATCAACAAATTGATCCCTTACTCTTTCCCATTTATTAAACCCAAAATATCTATTTACTTCCATTTCATCAATGAATTCCTGATATTTTTCCCGACTGACGTTGGGAAAAAACTCTGCAGCTAAAACTATACTACCCGCATCCTCATATGTGGAATCTTGTCCAATGATTAGTGTTCTGAAGCCAGAATTTCTCAAAAAGAAACTTTTGCCCCACCAAGGTAAATCCGCACCTCTTTGAGTAGGCTTATAATCCTGATAAGAAAGAAATGTTTTCAAATCTTTGCTATAGTGATTCTCGGGAAACATTCTTTGAAAAACCATTGCCGGCGAACGACTATTATAACAGTTCCTGGGATAGATTTTATATCTGGCAAAAAGTTGCGCTAATTCATTTATTTTTTTCATTTTTTAATTTATTGTCGCATTTTTCTAAATGCAATATTTCTATGAGATATCTTATTTTTTTCTTTTATAAAGTATAAAATCAAAAAGTTAATATAGAAATTACTTACATCTCGATAGTTTTTATTTCTTCTTCAAGATTCTGGATAACTTTTTGTATATCTCTATATGTAACATCCTCCAAAAAAACTCTTTTGTAATGTTTCAGAGCGTTTTTTTTATTTCCAGCTTTTTCATAAGTCACTGCAAGATTATAATGAAGCTCCATCAGATTTTCGTCTAATTTACGTTTTCGCAAGGGTGCTTTTCTAAAAGTCTCAATAGCCAAATCATACTTATTTTGTTCAGCAAAAGAAAGAGCTACTATCTGAATGGCTTTTAAATATTTTGGATATTCTTCAGGGATACTTTGTGCTATCTCTATTGCTCTCCCATATTCTTTATTCGTATAATAGCTATTTGCCAATCCCAATTTAGCTTCTAAATCTGTAGGATAAAATGATAGATATTTTTCAAAATAAGAAATTGCTTCTTTCTGCCGACCAGAATTATGTAATACTCCTGCTAATATAAACACGGCGTTAGCATTGTCGGGATCTAAAGAAATTACTTCATTAAGAAGCTCAACTGCTTCACTGAGAAAGTTTTTTCTTAGTAATTTCTCTACATCCTTGAGTTTCACTTGAGATTTATATTGAGGCGATATCTTCATTCTCAGAAAAATAAAAAACATATACGCAGAAAATAACAATATAGGAATCCCAATAAATCCTACGGGTAAAATGAAAGTAAAAACTAAACCAACGACACAAAAGCCCAATATTTTTCCTATGGTTATCTCCTCTCCAATACTTCCTAAGTTTGTAAATCCGTTTTCTTCTACTGTAGCCTTTGTGTTAAGTTTAGGTAAATCTTCTATGCCAAAAGTCGTCCTCCGATAAATTCTATTGTAAATCACTTTTTTGGGATTAGTAAATACGCCCATACCACGTGGAGCCTTGAGCTTCATACGATGTCTAACCGCTCTTTTCCAAGAAGTTCTCGCACTAATCCGTTTTTTAATTGAAGGTTTTCTAAATCCAAATTTCATAATCTTTATTGCTACTTACTATTTTTTTGAAAGAATTTTCTTGATCTCTTTGTCTACCAAGTTAATAATCTGTTTTGTTTTTTTTGTTGTGCCTTTTGCCCTACCACGTTGTATGTTACTTAATGGCTTATAGTAACCTATCAAGGCTTTTTCCTCTACAACCACCTGTTCAAAAGTGACAGCAGGATCACTTATCCAAACAAGGAAATGTGTTCCTTTTTTCTTTAATGCTCTCTTTGCGACGGAATCATATCTCCCCTGAAACGCTTTTGAATGATCGGAAAATGCCTTTTTTTCACCCACTACATATGCCCAAAAGACAACTCTTTCTTCTTTAAGTTCATCTTTAATACGATGGCGCAATCCCCAACCCTTCTCGGTATGTTCTGACTTTCCCACATAAATGCATTCCCAGTTACTCTTTGCGTTAAACCTTCCCCAAAAATACCATCCACTTTGTTCTGATATAGAATCTGTCAATCTACTGCACAAAGAACCATAAGGACGTAATTGAGTGTTTCTCCAACGCATTCCCGACGGATGCTTCGCTATAAATTCAAATATAGGAAACAAATTGATATAGCCAGATTTCATATTTTCAATGTTATAGATTTTTTTTCATTAATTCTTCGATTTTTTTCCGCTTTGCATAAAAATGTTCAGCAGTAAATTTTTATTTACTTTTTATTCTCTTTAATTCTGAATTTTCGCGATCTCACTAGCTCTATACTGTTATAGTTTTTAATATTCTTGAACTTAAATTCCCAAATAGAATAAATATTTTCTTTTTTCTCTTTCTTTTTATCAAAAAATAAAGTAATCACTTTTTTCTTAGTAAAACTCTGCCATTGTCTAAATGGATAATAAAGTTGTCTAATGATTGTATTATTAGCATTAAAATTCTTTGCCTCGATCAAAACAAGCTGATTTTTGCCTTCATATCCAGCGTCAACTTCTGTTTGAACGCTGGAAACTTTTATTAATTGATTGCCTACAAAAAAATCAAAACTGGGAGTATATTTTCTCCCCCTGATAGTTAATACAAGAGAATTATCCTTCATAAATGTTCGAATTAAACTTGATGCGTATGCATAATCTAAATGCTGCATTTCAGAATCTCCAACTTTTGAGGAATCTAACTTGAAGTTTAACTTTGAAGAATAAATAATCGTTTCTTTTTTTATTTCTGGAATATCAACATACCCTTCCCCTTTAATAATATTATAAAAACCATTTTTGACAGGCAATATAAATAAGTTATTTTTCTTAAAAACTTCAGGTCGTTTTTCTCGTGCGTCTTGTTTACATAAAATTCGAACCTCTTTTTCTGCTACTTTTTTAAATCTTTGACAAGAAGCTTTTATTTGATCTGCAGAAAGAGAAAATGGAGACTTATTAAAGTCGTGTTTTAAGATTTGATAATCTTTAAAAATTTTTTGCCAAGATTTATCGCCAGCCATTTTAAAATTAAATTATTTTTAAATTGTTATTAATATCTTTAAACCTTTGAATAGATAAATCTAAAAATTCTTTTTCCATATCTATTCCTATAAACTTTCTATCATGATCGCAAGCAGCCAAACCAGTTGTTGAGCTTCCAGTGAAAGGATCTAATATTACATCCCCCTTATTTGTACTAGCAAGAACAATTCTATTTAGCAAATTCAAAGGTTTTTGAGTTGGATGTTTTCCAAACTTCTTTTCATCTGGCTTTGGAGTATTAATAACCCATACAGAACGCATCTGTTTGTTCGGCCGTTTCAAAGAGTCCTCTGGCCAATTTCCATTACGCATTTGATCGTAATTAAAAACATGTTTTGCTTTTTTATCTTTCCTTGCCCATAAAAGCGTTTCGTGGCTTGCAGTAAAATAACGACAACTTAAATTTGGCGAAGCATTTGGTTTATACCAAGCTATATCATTAAGAATTTTATATCCTTCATTTTGTAAAGCAAAACCACATTGATAAATAGAATGATAAGTACCACTTATCCAAATCGTTCCACTAGGTTTTAAGACTCTTTTACAAGCTTTTATCCAATCTGAATGAAACTTAAAATCTTTTTTTAATCCATTACTTTTATCCCATTTACCCTTATTAACACTCACACGTTTACCTGCATGTACAGTAAAACCACCATTAGATAAATTATAAGGAGGATCAGCAAATATCATATCTATAGAATTTTCTGGTAATTGCTCTAATATTTCTAAACAATCTGAATTATAAAGCACAAAACTACCCTCAGAAAAATAAGGCTTATTTTTAATATATGATAATATTTTTGTAGTTTCTTCCATTATATCTATATCATAACTGCTTTTCATGAAAATTCAAAAAACCGCTTATAAAGCGATTTGTCTTTCTTCATATATTAAAACACATATTGACTTTGACTTTCAAAGATTATATTTTATCATCCAAGCTTTTCGTATTGGTTTTGCTTCTTCCTCAGTTTCTGTTCTATACCAATCAAAAAATTCCGGACAAGTAATAACCAGAGTTTTTTATCTGATCAAAGGTGCAAAGATGTTATTTTTGAGCGTGATCACAAATACTCTTAAAGTTACAAAATTTGCAATTCCATCCCGGAATAGGTTCAAACTCACTATTTTTAATCTTTTTAGCTGTAGCAACTATATTTTCTTTTTCTTTTGTTTTCTCTTGCTCACTGCCTAAAAACGATACCTTTTTACCTTCTTCAAGATAATAATAGCTTAATTTAGTTGGTTTTAAGCCTAAAGCTTCTTCAGCTGCTATTTGATAGATTAAGAGCTGTTTCTTATTATCTGTAGATAGTTTTTCTTTATACTTACCCGTCTTATAATCTATCAACTCAATCCCCTCTTTGGTTTGATCTATTCTATCTATTAATCCAAATATTGTATTATTAGCTACCTTTAATCTAAAAGATGTTTCTAAAGCTAATTCTCCATTAATTTCAGCAATCTTTGGCTGCTCCTGAATGAATTTATCATAAAAATCCTTAATTACTTTTTGCCCTAACTTATAATACTCTTGTTTTTGGATTTTTGAATCATACCAATCATCAATCCAATTTTTTTTATACAATTCAATTAAGTCAGACAAATTTAAAGCTATTTTTTTCCCCTCTGCCTTATCATCAGAAAATATATTCTTTTGACTAGCCATTTTTCCTTTAGTAGTTAGTTTTACGAATTGATGCAAGGTATTATGAATTGTTTTACCAAAAGAAAATACAGCACGACCTCTCATTGGAACTCTCAAAACATGAGAGTACTTATATTGCAAAGGGCAGGTTTCAAAAGCTTTTAATTGTGAATAAGAAAGATAAGAGGGTAAAACTAAATGTTCGACAGTCTTTTTCTTTTCGTTTCTTACAGCTGAGGATTTTACATCTTTAACATCTAGCTCTTCATCTTTTTTCACAAAATTCATTTCCATTAAAAATCTGGAAGGTTTTTTCTTTCTAACACCACCATAATTATCAGCTGAAGTTAAAAACAATCTTTCTTTAGCCCTGGTCATTGCAACATAGCAAAGTCTCCTTTCTTCTTCTAAATGAATATCTCCTTCCGGGATTATTTCTTTTATTAGTTCTTTCGGTATTTCTATAGGTTCTTTTCTCTCTGTAGTTGGAAACCTTCTATCAACTAAATTAACTAAAAACACATATCTAAATTCCAAACCTTTAGCGGCATGAATAGTCATAACCCGAACCATATCAGGCCCTTGACTCAAATCAAAACTGAGTTTGCCTTCTTCACCAGATTCAAGCTCCATGTTCAAGGTTTCCATAAAACTCTTAAGAGAAGCATCTATACTAGCTTCTTCAAAGTTTTTTATCTTTTGATGAAACTGAGTAATTAAGTTTAATTTCTGCACATTTTCAGTGCTTGTTAATTGCTTTAAATATCCTGAATCTTTTAAAAACGAAATTAAAATCTCTGAAACATTTTTGGTTTTGGCTTGTTCAGTATGTTTTTTAATTATATTCAAGACAAGATTGATTCCCTGACTGGCTGTGTCCGAAACACCAAATATTAGAGGAAGTTCATTTAAAGCTTCGTATAGTGATTTTGTTTTACGTCTTGCATATTGATTAATCTTTGCAATATCTTCAATCGGAATATTCAAGAAAGAAAGATTTAAGATCCTATATAAGGCAGAGCTTTCATGATAATCATCTAAAAGCTTAAAGTAAGAAATTATGTCTAAAATAATTGGTTTTGAATATAACCCTTTAGAAGCTAAAAACTGATAAGGAAAATTAGCTCTTTCTAGTGCCCTAGTAAAAGGTGCGGCATGGCTATTAGCTCTCACAAGAATGGCAAAGTCACTAAAAGAAGCTTCTTTTCCATTCATTATTTCAGCTATCTTATTGATTACACCTTGAGCTTCTCCATGTAGGTTTTTAAAATGCACGTGACTTATTATCCCCTTTCCTTTCTTCGTAGCTTTTAGTTTTTTATTTATTTTACTAACAAATTCTAATCGATTTGGATCATTAGCTTTAATGAATTTATAGGATAAATCTAAGATATTCTGAACTGAACGGTAGTTTTCAATCAAGAATATCTCTTTAGTATTTGGAAAGTCTTTTTTAAATTGCATAATGTTATTAAAAGAAGCTCCCCTCCATCTGTAGATTGCCTGGTCATCATCAGCACATACAGTTAAATTATTATCTGGTACAGCCAACAATTTAATCAATTCGTATTGCGCCCAATTAGTATCTTGAAACTCATCAACCAAAATGTATTTGAATTTCTTTCTGAATTTCTCTAAAATTCGTGGTCTTTTTTGAAATAATTTCAAACAATAATTAATTAAATCTCCAAAATCAAATGAATTATTTTCCAAAAGAAGTCTTTGATAAACATGATAAGCTGAGGCCACCTCTTTTAATCTTTCGGTTTCAGAGTCTTCTTTCAGATCGGTTAAATTGGTTTTTAAGCTTTCTGCATATTCTAAATAGTTTTCTGGATAAATACCCTGATCTTTACAATGGGAAAAGTGATTAATTAAGGCTTGAATGAATTTTGTTTGATTCCCTAGTGGACGATAATAATTAAGATTAAACTTGTCTAAGTTTTGTTTAATTAATATCCATGCTGTTGTTTGGTCCATTATCTTAAAGTCAGTCGATAAACCAATATCCAAAGCATGATTTTTTAAAACCCTTTCACAAAAAGAATGAAAGGTTGATATCCATAGATCTATATAGCCATAAGGCAATAGCTTATCTACCCTCTCCTCCATTTCACCTGCTGCTTTATCTGTAAAAGTAACTGCCAATATTTCTTCTGGTTTAGCTTTTTTTTGATCAATTAAATGAGCAATTCTCTTTGTAATAACAGTTGTTTTTCCTGTGCCGGCCCCTGCCACAATTAAAAGCGGTCCTTTGTCATGCATAACCGCTTCTTTTTGCTGTTTATTTAACTTATCTAATAAATCCATTTTAGTTGTTTTAATATATCTTTTATTAAGAAATTAAACAAATTCAATTATTTTCTTAAAAATAATTGTAGCTCTTTCCTAATTCTTTTAAAGTGAGTCTTATTTGACCCTGGAATGAGAAATCCCATATTTTTTTATCTTAACAAAAAACCGCCTCTTAGACGATTTTTAGCGGCTCCGGGTCTTGGACGATGTTAGAACTATTTTCCAGCAATCAGATGAGCATATTTACATTCCAGACCTCTCTCTACACAGATAAATTCAGTTTACCCCACCCCTCTACTCACTATATATTTAAAACCCGAGAAATAATAATTTGCTCCGGGTCTTGGACGATGTTAGAACCTGTTTAGAGGTTATTATTTAAGAATTTCACCCTTAACCTTCTTAACTTCTGCTGGTTTTTCTAACAGTTGTCCTTTATGTAATTTATATAAAAGAGGGATAACGCCACAATCTTTGCATTTACCCCAAGCACACTTTCCTTTGTTTTTCTGAAATAGTTTTTTACACATAGAAGTTTCCTTATCAAAAACCTCTTTACTAATAGTTTTTTTCTTTTTCATATTTCCATCTTAACAAAAAACCGCCCTCTTGACGATTTTCTGAAGCTAACTTCCCTACAGGACACGATTAGAACCATCGATTGATGGGAAATTAAGAAAGAAATGAATAATATAGGCTTATCGAAGCAACGTATTTAATCCTTTTGCCAAAAATCATCAAACATCAATCAAGTTATTTTTTTTTCATAAACTTTTCATTTCTCTCTCTAGTTGAGAGATTGTTTTTATGTCACTTAACACTTTTGCATTTCTTAACTCCTCTAATGTAGTATAAAATTTTACTTGACTCCTCCCGAAATCACCTCTTTTGTGAGGTATCGGTCTTGGCAATTCTTCTATCTTTTCCAGATAGTATTCTTTATGAGTGCCCTTCCATCCTTTTTCCTTACATAATTCGGCTAATTCTGGAATTCCATTGCCATATTCAGCAAGGGGTTTCTCATATCGTATTTCCTTTACTTTCGCAATATGAGTAAGAACTCCTCCTGGCAATCTTTTACCTTTTTTATTTCTTAAGCCAATTCGGATAAAAGCAATATAATCTGCATCTGCAGCACTATTTGCTTGAGTTGCTATATGTTTTTGTTTTACTACTTTCCACACCGTAGGTAAGGTGTAAGCAGCTATTACTTCAACGTGTTTTGCCTTTTTGTCTATCATAATATTTAAAAATTATTATTATTTTTATTTCGACCTATTTTTTAATTTTTTCTTTTATAAATATTTCTTATTTTAAATTTCACGCTAAATTTTAAGATATGTTTCCTTTCCTAAATTTGTCTAAAATTTCAATATATTTATTAACCTCTTCAACACCATAAGCACTGTATTCCCTTTCTTCTGCTCCGGAAAGATGAATTCGATTTCTAAGTTTTCGTAAATCGTGAAAGGCATTTTTCATATTATAATCAATCAATTTCATATCAAATGCTATATCAATACGACTCAGGAAATCTCTTTTTTCATTAAAACTAAAATTAGCTTTATTGCCGGCTTGATTGACCAAATCGAACAACGCGCTCTCTATTATTACCGCAATAGTAGCCATCATATTCTTGCACAACAAAGATTCAGCTGTCAGATAAATCTCATATTCATTATAAAGACAAATACAAAATTCCAAATATTGAACATGATAGGAAATATTCTCCCTTGTCCGAATATCTTCAATAAAAAGCCATTCATCTTTATGAAAACTAGCTGGGCGTATCCTACCTTTCGCAAATAAATTCTTTTTAATAGATCCGTTTTCACGGCTCTTTTCTTTATCTACGCTTATTTTTCGCAATAATTCCATAGCTTTAAATCTCTACATTTAAAATCTGAATTCCTCCAGCCTCTTCTACTACTTCCTCAATTCTCTTAGCACTTCCTTTAGTAAAATTTATCACAAAATCCGTGTCGAACACCTTTTCATTTTTTTAATTTCTAAATCTAGTATAGGCTTGCTTAAATAAATTAAGTAATAATTCCTGATTTCTGCCAAGAGATTCTTCTTTTAAACTAATTCTATACATACCACTTCTTGTATCATATTCTATAAAATCGAGCCCAGCTTTTTCTATTTGTCTGTCTATTTCTTCTGATTTTTCTAGCCTAATTTCTACTCTTAAAAAACTTTTTTTAGGCCTAAATACTGCAAAATTATTTGATCGTCCATTCCTCATTAATCCTATATAAAATTTTGTATAATTTAATTCGACTTCAGGCGCAAATGTTTTGATTAATTTTAAAAGTCTATCCACCATAGCAACAGTTTCCGTTGTTCCTTTTATTGTTTCCCAATAATTTCTATCAGTAATCTCTGATTGCTCTTCATCTTCGTCCAAATATCCTAAATCTATCTTATCTAAAACTTTTGTAAAAATTAAAAAATATTTTCCCTCAATTTTATAAGCACTCATTCGTATAGCTATTAAAGGAATTACGCCATTCAATAAACTAACAACATTTAGAAATCTACTCGTTATGTCTTCTGCTATTATTACAGCATAATGTTCATACTGAGGATATCTCTTTTTTTCTGTATCCCAATATTCTATTGTTCTTATAATATGACTTTCATCAATTCTTCCGAGTTGAACTTCGACTTCGTACCTTATTGCAGCGTCAGAATCTTGCAATAATAAATCTAATCTACCAGCCTTGGGTTGAATTCTTTCCTTATCTTTTAAACTTAGTTCTCCCAATCCTAAAATAGAAGGGTCTTCTGCTATAATTTTTTGAACCCATTTTTCGCTTAAAATCGGGTGATTTTGTAACGATACTTTTTCCGGTTTTATTAAATAAATTTCTTCCATATTTTTAACATATATTTAATTTATTATTCTATTTTCAAAATAGCCTTATTCTTTAAAAAGGTCAATGAAAATAAAATATTGCTAAATCATTATTTATACCCCATTCTTCTCATCTTTTCATTAATCGTTCTCTTTTCTCGGGATTTTCTAGCTTTAACTACATTTCTTCCATAAGACTTGCCTTCTATTTTTATAATCAATTCTTTTCCTTCAATAAAATTTATTAAAACTTTCTTAGCTTTTTTATAACCTCGTTTCTTTTTTTCAGGAGCATTAACTCCAGCTAAACGATAAAATCTACCTCTAGTATCTTTAAAAGTATCGCCATCTATTACTTTTTTAACTTTTATTTTTACCATTTGAATTGTTTTGTACTTTAATTTTTCGACTTTGAGTTTTCCACAGTTGACATGCTTTTTGTATTTGTTATTCTACAATAACCGAAACAAAACCGAAAGTCAATACCAATATGTTAACGAAAAGGCAAAAACAAATCTTTGACTATCTAAAAAAGTTCATGAAAGAGAAAGATTATGCCCCCTCACTTGAAGAGCTAAGGAGGCATTTTAGGTTATCTTCTATTGCCACTATTCATCAACACCTTGAGAATTTAGAAAACAAAGGTTATTTGGAAAGAATTAAAAATCATCCAAGATCTATAGAAATATCTAAAAACAAAAAATTTCAAGAATTAATTCAAATTCCAATACTAGGAACTATCGCTGCCGGCCAACCAATAGAAGCAGTTGAAGACAAAGAAATTATCAAAGTGCAAAAAAGCTTATTAGCAAGATCTGGAGAACATTTTGCCTTAAGAGTTAGAGGAGATAGTATGATTGACGAAAGAATTTCTAACGGCGACATAGTTATTATTAGGAAACAGTCAAATGCAGAAAACGGAGAAACAATAATTGCTTTAATCAATAACAATGAAGTTACTTTAAAAAAAATCTATAAAGAAAAAAATCGAATTCGTTTACAACCAGCTAATCCAAAGTTAAAACCAATTTTTGTAAAAGAATTAATTATTCAAGGAAAAGTAATAAGTGTAATTAGAAGTTATGAGGAAAAAAAGTAAATTTAATAAATCCCAAAATCGTTTAATTCCTTTAAGCCTTCCCGAGACTTTTAAACGAATTTACTATTATCTTTATACAAATAGCAATATACCAAGAGCAGAAAGACTCGGAGCCGAGATGATTCGTATTCTTTTTTGTAAAATTTATGACGAACTATATAATAAAAAAAGTTCGTTATTTACAATGCACCCACAAGATAACGCAGAGAAAGCTTCGGGTAGAATTAAAGCTTTGTTTAAAAAAGTTAAAATTGAATTTTCGGAGGTATTTGAAAAAGAAGAAAGGCTGCATTTAGATAATAAATCTGTAGCCTATGTAGTAGAAACTCTTCAAAATCATAAACTTTTAGAAACCAATAGAGATGTGGTAGGCGAAGCCTTTCAAGCTTTTTGGGACTCTGGTTTAAGAGGAGAAAAAGGACAATTCTTTACGCCAAAGAATGTTGTAAAAATGTGTGTAAAAATTCTTAATCCTAAGCCCAATGAAAAAATAATAGATCCTGCCTGCGGCTCGGGCGGATTTTTAGTGGAATGTATAACGCATCTCAATTCTATAGCTAATAAAAGAGAGGTGTTTTCAAACATTTTCGGGATTGATAGGGAAATAGATTTAGCCAAAATATGTAAGGCATACATGTCAATTATAGGAGATGGTCATACTAACATCTATTGTTCTGATTCATTAGATACAGAATTGTGGTTAGAAAGCATGAAGAACGGAATCAAAAATGAAACTTTTGATATCGTACTCACTAATCCTCCTTTCGGTGTTAAAATTTCTATATATGATAAAGAAATACTCAAAAAATATAAATTAGGATATAAATGGGAAAAAACAGACCAATCGATTTGGCAAATCACAGATAAGATTTTAATAAAACAATCTCCTCAGGTTTTATTTATTGAAAGATGTCTTCAATTATTAAAACCGGGAGGGAGGATGGCAATAGTTCTTCCTGATGGATTATTTGGGAACTCAAGCGATAAATATATATTTCAATATATATTACAAGAAGCAAAATTATTAAAAGTAGTTAGCCTATCTCATGAAGCTTTTATGCCAAGCACACATACTAAAACAAGTGTCTTGTTTTTAGAAAAAAGAAAACAAAAGAAAATAGAAGAAGACTACGAAATCTCTATGGCAATTGCCAACAAGATGGGTCATGATAAAAATGGTAAATTGATATATAAAATGGATAAAAGAGGAAATTATATTCTTAATTCAAGAAAAGAGAAAATGATCGATGATGATTTACCGATCATTGGTAACCACTTTAAGTTTTTTAGAAAAAATAAGTTACGAAAGTTTAATCATCTAGGTTTTTCTATTAAATTATCGAAAATTAAAGATTTAATTTTCATACCAAGTTATTATAATCCTGAACTTCAAGATGAATTGAATAGAATAAAAGAAGGTAGTAAATATTCTTTGATCAGCATAAAAGAATTAATGGAAAAAAACTTGATATCCACAAAAAGAGGGAATGAAGTAGGGTCTAAATATTATGGAATGGGAAATATACCATTCATTAGAACTTCTGATATTGCCAATTGGGAAATAAGAACAAATCCGAAAAAGTCTGTTCCAAAAGAGATCTACGAGCGATATAAAAAAAGACAGGATCTTCAAGAAAAAGATATTCTATTAGTTGCAGATGGAACTTTTTTAATAGGCAGAACTGCAATAACCACATTTCTTGATAAAGAAATTATAATTCAAAGTCACTTAAGAAGGATTCGATGTTTAGATCCAAAAAAACTTCATCCATATCTACTTTTATACTTATTAAATACAGAAATAGTACAAAAGCAAATAAAAGCACTTACTTTTATTCAGGCTACAATCTCTACTATAGGTAATAGATTGTATAATATAATATTACCGGTTCCTAAAGATGAGAAAGTAATCAAGGAAATTGTAAATAAAATTAGAAAAATAATCAATATGAAGATATACGCTAAGCAAAAAATAAGAGAATTATATTAGCTTATGTTCTTTCAGAATTGTCTTAAACCACGAAAGTGTTTTTTTTGTTGTTTTTTCTCCTTGGGCAATATTGCAATCACGATGACCCCAAGACATATTATTGGTAACATGTCTTATTGCTTTTTCGCTTAATGGAAAATTATGCCACATTTCGATTTCAGCTTTTCCCCACTTTGCTTTAGAAAAATCATTTATATCTAAAATTTTTAAGCATAATGGACATCTGCATTTATTAGAAACAGGTTTTTTGTCTAAATATTTTATTATACTTTTAGGATAAGAGGGAGCATTTTTCATTTCGTAAATCAAACGAGTTAATTTTTTAGCTACCAAATAACACTGTTCTTGAGTGGCATATTCTTTTTTAGGAATACCTAAGTTTTTTTTATTTTTCAAACGAGATTCCTTTTTTTTAGAAATCGCATGATCCCATCTAAAGGATCGATTTTTGTAAGGCTTAGTTTTATTACCTCTTGTATGATATGCATCTTGATTTATTTTTGCAGCCCCCTTCGGAAAGCTTACCCTTAAATCCTTTAAAAAAGGTGCTTTATCGCATCTGCCTGTGTGATTTTTTTCTAACTTACAAATGTATTTAGCTTTAGTATTATTCCTGATTGTTTTGTTACATGCTTGCATAATCAATTTGAGTTATCTTTTTATAATTAAAGCCTCTCTTTCTTCAATTTGTTCCTATTTTAATTCTGTGTCAAGTTAAAAATATAACTAAACTTCACACAACACAGAATAAATATAACGTATTGTTAAACTAATAATCTTTACAATCCCCTCCTCATTTTCCTCAAAATTTCGATAATAAATAATAACCAATACTTAGGATTTATAACTAAATCTTGAGTTTTGATGTATTCCTTGTTTTTACCTCCAAAGCCTTTTTTGAATAAGCTTAAACCATACCAAGGATGGTTTTTAGCGTCATCAGGAACAACCCCCCAGAAATTAAACTTTTCACATCCTTTTTGTTTTGCTTTTTTAACAGCTTCCCAAAGCAACAAATAAGAAACGGGAATTTTAGGATATTTTAAAGATGAGGCTCCATGATGATAAAAGCCAATCCCCTGCCAAAAAACAAAAATACCGGAAGCAACTACCTCACCCTTATATTTTCCTAACAAAACTGAAATCTGACCATCTTCAGAAAAAGATTTAAATTCATTTTTTAAATAATCCAAAGAAAAAGGCGTAAAGTGCTGACGCGTTTTAGTCTGCTGATACAATTTATCAAATTCTTCAATATTATTTGTCTCAATAATCTCAACACCCTCTTTAATAGCTTTTCTAATTAAATAACGGGTTGTTTTACGCATACCCATTAACAACTCATCTTCACTCAAATCAATATCCAATTCCCAGGTCAATTCTGGATGAACAAATGTAGGAGCATTACGAAAACCAAATTTCTTAAACACAACCAATCCTGATTCTGTTATAGGAGCAATTCTAATATGGCTTACTTTTTCAGCAACAGCTAAAGGTTTTAATTTACTCATTAAAGTTTTTAAAACCAAAGCTTTAGCCCTAGAAACAACAGGCCCATGAGGAATAAACAAAAAATCCCCTCTTTTTGCTTTAACCTTAATAACCAAAGCAACGCCAATCAATTCATTATCATAGACACCAAATCTCCATATCCTATCCCCCATCATCGTATTAAATTCTCCCCAATTCCAAGAATGAAGAAATGTTTTTTCTTCACATTTTTTTAAAAAATCTTCCCAAACATTTTTTTCAAAAATTTCTTTAACCTCCATAAATTAAATCTTTAATTTTTTTTGAAATTCTTCCTTCTAAAAGAATCACATTTTCAGAATTTAAAAATGGTTTAATTTTTTCAAAAATCAACTTAGGATTTTCAATAAACACAATCTTATCACCTCCGCCTTCTTTAATATCTTCAAACCTATCTTTGGTTGTAATAATTGCTAAATCACAAATCTGACCAATCTTCTTCCCTATTTTTCTATGGATTTCAACGGAAGCACTGCCTAATTCAATCAAGCAAGGCATAATAACTATCTTTTTACCGGAATAAAGCTTTAAATACTCTAAATGAGAGAAAACACCATTAGGATTAGCTGAATAAGTAGAATCAATAATATTAACGCCACTACTACCTTTAGAAAGCTTTGTATTAACAGTCTTAATGTTTTCACAAGCTCTGGCAACTTCTTCTAAACTCATTCCTAATTCTTTTGCAACAGCACTTACCAATAAAATGTTTTCTATATTTTCAACTCCTAAAACATCTACTTTAAACTGAGCAGAATCTTCATCTTTAGAAATAACTCTGAAATTAACAGATTCTTTTTTTACAACCACATTTCTAGCCCAAAAACCCAATTCCTCTTTAGTTGAACAAAATACAAGATTATCTGTTTCCGGCTCTAAATTCCTGACAATGTCATTATTGCCATTTAAAACTGCCAAACCAGTTTTAGGCAACGATTCAATTAACTCAAACTTAGTTTTAGTAATATTGTCCTGGCTTCCAAACAAAGCCATATGTTGTTCATTAATACCAGTTAACACTCCTATTTTGGGTTGAACGATATCACAAAGCAGCTTTATTCCTCCCCTACCATATGCACCCATTTCAACAATAAAAACTTCGTGTTCAGCATTTAAATCATTTAAAACACACTGGCTTATTCCTATTTCTGAATTCTGATTTGCTTTTGTTTTTAAAACATTGTATTTAGTTTTTAAAACCTCATACAAAAACTCTTTACAAGATGTTTTCCCATAAGAACCAGTAATTCCAATAACAATCAAATCTTTAAACTTAGCTCTTTTTTTCTTTGCTTTAGCAATAACCTGATTCCTAATCAAAACAACAAAAGGCTGAAAAACCAATACAACACCAGAAATAGCAAAAGGAGTTAAAACATCAAAAAGCAAAAGATAAAAAACAAAAGATTTTAAATTTGGATTAAACAAGAAAAAATACCAGCAAAGAGCGAAAACAAAAGAAACAATAATTAAAAATATTGTTTTTTTTGTTAAAACAGGCTTAATAAGGCTTTTTTTAAAAAATACATTATATGCAAACTTAGAAGATTCAAGTAAATATGCAATCAATACTAAAGGCACTAATAGAAATGACCAGTAAGGCAGATGATCATAAGCAAGAAAAAGCAAAAATAATTTAGCAAACATTAAATTATTAAAAAACAAGCTTTTTCCTTTATAAGTTCTGAAATGATCAATAAACCTTCCAATATGATATTCTTTTAACTGCCAAAGATAAAGCCAGAATAAATTTGATTTAATCTGTCTTAAAAACCAAAAAAAGCTTAGGAAATATATCATAATTCATTTAAAAACATGATGATAATTTCTGTTAATCTTTCAGAAGCTCTAAAATGAGGGCTGTGTCCGACTCCTGGAATAATTACAAGCTTGGAATCTTTAATCTTATCTTTAAATTGATAAGCATATTCTATTGGCACTGATTTATCCTTTTTACCCCAAACAAGCAAAGTTTTATTCTTAATATCAGGCAAATAAGAAGTCAAATCTTCATTTATAACTTTTGTCATTGTTGCCTTCATAACACCTTTAGCTTTAACATAATCCCTGTTTTTGATAAAGAAATATAAAATATTCCTTAAAATGTTTTTAACTTTTAATAAAAATCCGAAGGAAAAGACACTATTACCTACCTGAACCATCTTATAAAGTGCTGTGTCTTTAGTATCTAATTTAGGTCTGATTCCAGCTGGATCACATAAAATTAAACATTTAAGTTTATCACCATATTTTACTGAAAATTTGACTGCAACTCTTCCTCCAAAAGAATGGCCTAAAAGAATGAATTTATCTAATTTTAAAGCGTTAACAAACCCTGTAAGCCATTCCATATAACTATCTACATTCCAAGGCTGAAGAGGAGTATCACTTTTGCCAAAACCTGGCAAGTCAGGACAAATTACTTGATAACCAATTCTGGATAAGCTTTCTATGACTCTAATCCAAGAATCAGAAGAAGATGGCCAACCATGTAAAATTAAAATAACAGGACCTGATCCTGTAGTTTTGTAATTAATCTTCAGATTATTAATTGTAATTGTTTCTTCTTTCATTCTTATTTCCTCTGAATCTTTTTAAATCCAGTATACTTTTGCAAAACTTTAGGAATTGATATGCTTCCATCTTTTTGCTGATAGTTTTCAATAATAGCAATTATGGTTCTTCCTATAGCAAGAGCAGTTCCATTTAACATATGAACAAAGTTCATTTTATTTGATTTGTCTTTATAACGGATTTTTAATCTTCTTGCCTGAAAATCAGTGCAATTTGATGTGGAATGAGTTTCACGATAGCGATTCTGTGAAGGAATCCAAGCTTCGATATCATACTTAGAAGCCGCTGGATCTCCTAAATCTCCGGTACAAATCTGAACAACCCTATAAGGAAGTTTTAAGGCTTGCATGAACTTCTCTTCTAAAGACAATAAATATTCATGTTCTTTTATTGAATTTTCAGGCCTGCAGAAAATAAGCATTTCTACTTTATCAAATTGATGAACTCTAAGAATTCCTTTAGTATCTTTACCATAAGAACCAGCCTCTCTCCTAAAGCATGATGAAAAGCTTACATATTTTTTAGGCAACTCTTTATCACTTAAAGTCTCGTTTGCATGCATTGGACCAATAATTTGCTCTGATGTACCAATTAAATACAAATCATCTTTTTCAATGTGATAAATTTCATCTTCACCTCTTTCAACATAACCCATGCCTTTCATCATTTCAGGCCTTATTAGTACTGGAGGAATAACAGGGGTAAACTTTTCTTTTTTTAATTCATCAAATAAAAAATTCACCATTGCAAGTTCTAAAAACACGGCTTCATTTTTCAAAAACCCAAACCTAGTACCAGAAGTCTTAGCAGCACGCTTAACATCAATTAAATAAAGATTTTCAGCTATTTCTAAATAATCTTTAAGCTTAAAATCGAACTCAGTTTTCTTACCAACTTCTTTTATAACAACATTTTCTGATTCATCTTTTCCAACAGGAATATTATCAAAGGCGGGATTGGGAACCTGAAACATTAACTCATTAAACTCTAATGCTATCCTCTTCAATTGAGGTCCTATTTCTTTAATTTTGCTTTTAACTTCTCTTCCTTCTTTGGTTTTTTGCTGGATAAACTCTGGAGGTTCAGTAATTGTGGAAATAATATTTCTCTGACGACTTAATTCTTCAATTTGCTTTTTTAATTCTCTCATCTCTTTGTCTAACTCCAAAAGTTTATCAATATCAACTTTAACCTGTTTATCTTTACAAGCTTTTTTTACCTTATCAGGATTTTGACGAATAAATTTAATGTCTAACATATTATTTTTTAGGCTTCATTGTTGGAAATAATATTATTTCCCTTAAAGCATGAGAATCAGTAAGCAATACCACCAGCCTATCCACTCCTAAACCAAACCCTGCTGCTGGAGGCATACCATATTCCATGGCCTCTAAATAATCTTCATCTATTCTTTGAGCCTCTTCAAAGCCAAGCTTAAATAACTTTTCCTGTTCTTCAAATCTTCTGCGCTGTTCAATTGGATCATTTAACTCAGAAAAAGCATTTAAAAGCTCTGTTCCTGCTGCAATTAACTGAACATTAGCTAATTTCTCTGAATCTTTTTCTAATGCTTTAGCCAAGGGTTGAAATCCTTTTGGATAATGAATAACAAAAGTTGGTTTAATTATTTTAGGCCGGCAAACCTTACTGAAAATCTCATCAGCGATTTCAGCTTTAGGAACGCCTTTTTCAATTTCCAAACCCATTTTCTTAGCTTCTTTTGCTAAAGACGCTTCATTTATCTCTTCTAAATCAAGGCCAGTCATTTTTTTAAACATCTGATAAAATTCTACTCTAGGCCAGGGAGGTTTAAAATTAATCTTTTTTCCCTGATATGATATTTCTAATTTACCAAACACTTTTTTCAAAACATAAGAAAACATTTTTTCAGTTAACTTCATTAAGTCTTTGTAATCAGCATAAGCCCAATAAAATTCAAGCATTGTAAAATCAGGATTATGATACCTATCAACCCCTTCATTTCTAAAGCACTTGCCAATCTCATAAACCTTTTCAAAACCTCCAACCAATAATCTTTTTAAATAAAGCTCCGGAGCAATACGTAAATATAAATCCATATTCATTGCATTTAAATGGGTTTTAAATGGCTTGGCTCTTGCTCCTCCATAAATAGGCTGCAAAATAGGAGTTTCTACTCCTAAAAATCCTTCATTTTCTAAAAACTCTCTTAAAGATTTAATAATCAAAGAACGAACTTCAAACTTTTTCCTAACATCTTCGTTAAAAATTAAATCCAAATATCTCTTTCTGAATCTTTCTTCAACGTCTTTTAATCCATGCCATTTTTCAGGCAGGGGCAGCAAGCTTTTAGCAAGCATGTGAAAACCACTGACTTCAATTGTTTTTTCACCTCTTCTTGTTTTAAACAATATTCCCCTTATTTCAATAAAGTCCCCTAAATCAAAATTGTCTAAAAAAAACTTATATCCTTTCTCCCCTAACCTGTCTTTTTTAAAATATCCCTGGATCCTGCCTGTGCCATCTTCAATATGAATAAAAGTTGAACCGCCATGAAGTCTTAACAACCTTATTCTTCCTGCTAAAATTATTTCTTTTTTCAAACGAAAAAGAGAACTAAAGCTTTTTAAAACCTCAGCTATTTTATGAGTTCTTTTTGTTGTTGCAGGATAAGGAAAAAATCCAGAATTTTTAATTCTCTCCAGTTTTCTCAATCTATTTTTCCTTATTTCATCTTTAGTGCTCATAAATTCATTTTAGTGATTTTTACTTATTTAGTAAAATACCAATTCAAAATCTCATAAGCAACAGGCAGCGTTGCTGCTCTTACTCCTTCCACGTCTTCAATCATAATAGTTATTATTATTTCAGGATCGTCATAAGGAGCAAAAACAGTAGCCCAGTTATGATAGATGTTTTCTTTTGAAGTTTCAGCTGTTCCTGTTTTGGCAGCAACTTTAACTGGTAAATAACTAAGGCTCATTGCCGAAGCATGAGGACTATTATAACCAGTAACAGCCTGTCTCATGCCCTGTCTTACAACTTCAATATTATCAGTATTTAAAAAATCTTGTTTTACAATCTCCGGACTTATTTCCTCTATCATTTCCCCTGTTTCACTATTTAAGATTTTTTTAACAATCTGAGGCTTAAAAATCTTTCCATAATTAGCAATTGGCATAAAGCTCACTGCAACTTCTATTGGAGTAATTTGAAGATAACCCTGGCCAATTGAGAGATGGTATGTATCTCCATCCCACCAGCCCTGACCTAAAACTCTCTTTTTCCAAGCTTTATCAGGAACAAAACCAGCTGCCTCTCCAGGCAAATCAATGCCGGTTTTTTCTCCCCAACCAAGCATATTCAAATATTTTTTAATTCTTGTTGGGCCTAAACCTTCTTGAGTTTCATAACCACCACCTAAACGATAAAAATAAACATTACATGATTCAGCCAAAGCTTTTCTTACGTCTGTCCAGCCATGAGCTCTTAAGTCTTTATACTGCCAAACAACTTCAGGATCCCAATAATCTTCAACTTCAAGCATCCCAGTGCAGTTTATAGGTTCATCAGGATCAATAATTCCCTCTTCTAATCCTGCTAAAGCAATTAAAGGCTTGATTGTAGAACCAGTAACATAGCGACCGGAAATAGCACGGTTAAACAAAGGTTCATTTGGATTATTGAAAATATTTTCAATGCCTTCTGAATCTAATTTTGAAAAAACATTATTATCAAAAGAAGACAAAGAAACCAAAGACAATACTCCACCAGTTTTGGGATCTAAGGCTACTGCTGCTGCTTTTTTGCTTCCAATCTCGTCAAGCTTGTTTTCTAATACTTCTTTGACCTTCTTCTGAAGATCGGAATCGAGCCATAAAACCAAACTTTTTCCTGATTCAGGAAGGCTTTCTATTTCTTCTGATAATATATTTCCTAAAGCATCTCTTTCAATTTTAATTTTGCCAGGATTTTTCCTCAAAACCTCTTCATAGTAATTCTCCAGACCATCTCTTCCAACATAATCTAAAATTGAATAAACCTCGGAAGAAGCTTCCAGCTCCTGCCTTTTAATCTTACCCATATAGCCCATTAAATGAGCGAAAACCTCTCCTTCCATATAATCCCTGGTTGATGTTTTCCTTATCTTAAAACCAGTTAAATCATTAATTTTAGTTTGCAGAATAATTAGTTTTTCACGCTCTAGGTCTTTAACAATATAAACCAAAGAATCTGTACTGGATGCAATTTCATTTTTCAGCTCTTCATAACTCTTCTCCAAAATCCTGGCAACCTCTGCTAAAACTTTGCTGTCTTCAGACTGATTACTTTCTTTTTCATAAATCAAATCAAACTGAGGAATATTAAAAACCAATTGCGTTAAATTCCTGTCATAAATCACTCCTCTTTGAGCCTCAATACTCTTAATAATAAACTTATTATTATTGGCTAAAGCTTTAAAATTCTCTCCTTCAAGAATCTGAAGCTGAAATGTTTTTAAAAATAAAACTATCATTGTTAAAAACAAAACCAATAAAAAACCTTTTAGAGTTTTATCTAAAAGAGGGACATTTATCCTTTTAAATGAAATCCCCCATTCTCGCTCTTTTTCTCTGGCAAGCTTGTCTAATACAATCTCATGGAGTTCGATATCTCTTTTTTGTTTAAATCTCTTTATTCTAGATCTGCCAAACATATTTTTTAAAGATTAGTTTCGTCAATATTGAAATCAAAAAACAAATTAAAACCCAGTAGCCAATATATGCACTGAAAAAAACATCCAAAAGAAACCCAGCAATTAATGCTGAGATAAGACCAAAGCTGCTTTTTTCTTCTTCAAAAAAAGTAATTAAAACCACTGCTATTAAAACGATACTTGAAGCATAATTGAAGAAATGAACAAAAAAACTAGCTTGAAGCATAATTAGAAAATAAAATCCTAAGACAGCAAGAATTATTTTTTTAATCATTTTTTTTAATTACTCACTAAAACTAGAGTCACTAATAATAAATAAAACTTTTGAATCATTAATATTAAAACTAGGTTTTACCTGGGCCTGCTGAAAAGCAACGGTGTCAGACTTTTCAATATCCTGAATTTCACCTATTAAAAGCCCTCCTGGAAAATTACCACCGATAACGCTACTAATCACCTTGTCGCCTATTTCGATATTTTCTTCTTTAAGAATTAAATCAAGGACTATCTTAAAATCACCACTGCCTTTTGCTAAACTATAAATTTCTTTTTCAAAAATCTCTATATCAAAAGAGTTGTTTTTTGAACTTAAAAGCTCTACTTCTGAAATATTCTCATAGAGCTCAGATATTCTACCAACCAAAACCTTATTCTCAGTGATTACTGGAAACCCAATCCTTATCCCATCATTAAACCCCTTATTAATCACCAAATAATCATTAAACATTTCTTTGGCAATTATTTGAGCAATCTCTAAACTAAATTCCTGTTCAATGCCCAGGCCTAAAGCTATTCTTAAACTTTCATTTTCTTTTTTTAATTGCTCCAACTCTATATTTTGACCTAACAGCTTCTGATTCTCTGATTTAAAAAGCATGTTCTCTTTTGTTAAACTATCAACTTTTAAAAACCCTTGGAAAAGAGCAGATGTTTTAATGCCTTTTTCCCATAACCAGACCTGAATAGGTTCAGATAATGAATAAAAAAAACCTTTAACTGATCTTGAGAAAGGAGAGAGATTTAAAACTAAAATAGCAATAATAATAAAAATTATTACTCCAATTCTAAAATTCATGCCCCGATTTAATAATTTACCAAAAGAATTGTTGTTTTTTCCAGATTTTCTCTCAAATACCATTAATTCATTATAACCAAACACATATTAAAATCCAATCAAAAAGGCGCTTTAGCGGCGGCTACCTACTTTCGCAGGAAACCCACTATCATCGGCCTTAGTATATTTCACTTCTGTGTTCGAGATGGGAACAGGTGGAACAATACCAGTATAACCGCCACTAAAACGCCTTTTATATCAAAAAAACATTTGCTTCGTAAAATTTTAGAGGACAAGATTTCGATTTATTAGTACTGCTCGGCTGAATGGATTACTCCACTTACACCTACAGCCTATCAACCTTATCATCTTTAAGGAATCTAATAGTGAGTCCTAATCTTGGAGTGGGTTTCGTACTTAGATGCTTTCAGTACTTATCCCTTCCCAACATGGCTACCCAGCGATGCTCCTGGCGGAACAACTGGTACACCAGAGGTTAGTTCAATCCGATCCTCTCGTACTAGGATCAAATCTCCTCAAGACTCCACGCCTGCGGTAGAGAGAGACCGACCTGCCTTACGGCGGTCTGAACCCAGCTCGCGAAACACTTTAACGGACGAACAGTCCGACCCTTGGAAGCTTCTCCGCCTCCAGGATGTGCTGAGCCGACATCGAGGTGCCGAACAGGGCCGTTGATATGGACTCGCGGGCCCTACTAGCCTGTTATCCCCAGGGTAACTTTTGTCTGATGATCTCCGGCGGTCCTACGAACCACCGTCGGTTCACTAAGCCCCGGTTTCCCGACAGTTCACGACATTCTGTTCACTGTAAAGCCGGCATATGGCTTTGCCCTAAACGTACGATTTCCATCCGTACTTAGCCGACCTTTGGACGCCTCCGCTACTTTTTAGGAGGCAAGTGCCCCACTTAAACTACCCGCCAAACACTGTCTCTCGCATAAAGCGAGATTAGAATCAAAGCTTTGAAAGATGGGTATTTCACTGGCGACTCCATCTGCTCCGAAAAACAGATTTCAAAGTCTACCCACTATACTACGCATCCAAAACAAAAATCCAATATCAGGATATAGTAAAGCTCCTGGGGTCTTTTCGTCTAGCCGCAGGTAGGAGGCATCTTCACCCCCATTGTATTTTCACCGGGCTCCTCGTTGAGACAGTTCTCTAGTCGTTGAGCCTTTCATGCGGGCCGGAACTTACCCGACAAGGGATTACGCTACTTTAACACGGTTATAGTTACCGCGGACGTTCACCGGAGGCTTAACTCACTTAGCTATTCCATCCGAAGACGAAATAACCGATAAGCTTAACACTCCGGCACTGGTCAGGCCTCAGCCCCTATACATCCTCTTACGAGTTGAGCAGGGACTTGTGTTTTAGATAAACAGTCGCCAGAGAGACTTTCGCTGCGGCCACATTGCTATGGCAAGGCATATTGCGAACGTACGCCTGCTTGTTTGCCGAGTTCCTTAACGAGGATTCACCCGTTCACCTTAGTACTCTTACACCAGCCCACCTGTGTTGGTTTGCGGTACGGATCCTACTAATTAGTATATTCAAGGTTTTTCTAGGAAAAGTGCTCCCCTGAATTTCTCTCTTCGTAAAAAGAAATTTTCACGACACTTGAAAAATCTCATGCAATGAACGCAAATCCAATAATGCGCCCAGGATACTACTTTTCGTCACTTGTGTTTAATTAGTAGAAGGGTCGGAATATTAACCGACTGTCCATCAGCTACGCCTTTCGGCTTCGCTTTAGGCCCGCCTAACCCTTGGTTGATTGTCATTGCCAAGGAAACCTTGGGCTTTCGGTGTCAAGGGGTCTCACCTTGATTGCGGTTACTCATACCAACATTCTCACTTCTTAGCGCTCCATCAAATCTTACGATTTAACTTCGCTGCACTAAGAACGCTCCCCTACCACGCATTACTAAAAGTAACGCATCCTTATCTTCGGTATTGAGCTTTAGTCCCGTGAATTTTCGGCGCAGAATTCCTTAGCTAGTAAGCTATTACGCACTTTTTAAAGGATAGCTGCTTCTAAGCTCACCTCCTAGCTATCTATGGAATTCCACCTCCTTTATCACTTAGCTCTCAGTCAAAAAGACTGATCTGTTAAAAACAGAAAATTTAGGGACCTTATATGAAGGTCTGGGTTGTTTCCCTCTTGATCTTGGACATTAGCGCCCAAGTTCTGACTCCAGAGATTAAGGAAATTGACATTCGGAGTTTGGTAGAAAAACCTACCTTGCGGCGCGATATCTCTTCCAGTGCTCTACCTTCAATTTCTAATTCTCTAGGCTAGCCCCAGAGCTATTTCGGGGAGAACCAGCTATTACCAGGTTCGATTAGGGTTTCCCAACTTACCACAACTCATCCCAAGGTTTTGCACTACCCACGGGTTCGGGCCTCCTCCATCTTTTCAGACGGATTCACCCTGGTCATGGCAAGCTCACCTGGTTTCGGGTCTCGCACACTCTCTTATAAACGCGCTATTAACACTCGGTTTCCCTATGCCTCTGTCCCAGAAGGACTTAGACAAGAAAGTACACGAACTCGTTGGTGCCTGCTCCAAAAGGTACGCCGTCACTGCGAAAAACGCAGCTCCGACTTTTTGTTAGCAAATGGTTTCAGGTTCTATTTCACTGGGATCACCTCCCTACTTTTCACCTTTCCCTCACGGTACTTGTTCACTATCGGTGAGATTGAGTATTTAGCCTTGGCTAGTAGTTTAGCCTGCTTCCCACAGAGGTTCCTTCCCCGAGTGGTACTCAAGATATAGATAACAAGGAGCGTAAAGTGATTTTCGCCTACTGGACTATTACCATCTTTGGTGCCTCTTTCCAGAGTGCTTCGGCTAACCAAACTTTATCTAAATATTCTCCCTCAGAAATATTCCAGTGCACCCGGAATACTCCCGACGCTATCTTCTTACAACCCCCTATATATAAAATATAAGGTTTGGGCTCCTCCCTCTTCGCTCGCCGCTACTAAGGGAATTTTTAAAACATAAGTTTTATTGTTTTCTTTTCCTCCGCCTACTAAGATGTTTCAATTCGGCGGGTTAACTCCGCGCAGAGCGCGGTAATCGCGTTTTGACGCAATTGGGTTCCCCCATTCGGAAATCCTCGGATCAAAGATTGGTAGGCATCTCCCCGAGGCTTATCGCAGCCACCCCACGTCCTTCATCGTCTCAATCTCCCAAGGCATCCACCATTTGCCGTAGAGTAATCTTGTCCTCAAAAATTTTACGAAATTAAAATTATTTAAGGTGAATGAATGACTAGACATTAAAATTATCTTCCTTATTCAGTTGTATAGATCTTTCCATCTCTTTCCAAAAACTTAAAAACCGCTTTTGAAGCGGCTCTACTAAATCAACGCTACAAACGTAGCTGCTCTAGCTTGACCGCTTCCATAAAATGTTTTTATTGCGATTTTTATTCATTCCCATTTGTAGATCAATTTTAACAGAGTAAAAAACCTTGTCAAGAAGACAAACGCCCCAAACTCAAAACTGAGTCTGGGGCACCTGATGCACATCAGAAAATTAATTACTTTTCAGAAATCTTTTCCTTTATTTCTCTGATAAACTGAGCTGCGGAATCCTTACCACCTAAACCAAAAGCCAATCCAAGAGACAAAGTAATCATACCTACAAAACCTTTGATTAAAGTATCAATAATAGTCGGAGTTACTCCTAATTGAAGCAAAATCGCCAAACCTGCAAAAATATAGATTGCCCATCTGATTGCTACTCCTAAAAATCCTGCGTAATCCACTCCCATTCTCTTAACACTGGCTTTAATTATCTTTTCTAAAATATCTGTCAAAATAACAGTTACAACAAAAATAGCTGCAGCAACAATTAAATTAGGAAGCCAGATGACAACCTTCGTTAAAAAGTCGGCAAACTGAACAAATCCCAATATTTCAACTGAAGCCAGTAAAAAAACAATTACTAAAATCCATTTAGCAATTGCTCCAATAAAATCAGATGGATTTACTTTTAATTCTGCTTTCTGCAAGGCCTCTCTCCATCCTGCTCTTTCAAAAATCTTGTTGAATCTTAATTGCTTTAAAATCTCAGCAACTAATTTTCCTAAACCCACTGCTAAAAACCAGCCAATAGTCAAAACAACTAATGATCCGATTAGCCTTGGTAGAAACAACAGAAATCCTTTCCAGGCAATTTGTAAGGCCTCAAGCGTAATAATAGACCAATCTTGAACTATCATAATAAGAAATTTTTACTAATTAGACTACCGACCTTTTTAAAAGACATTGGTATATTATAGCACTATGTCAAAAAAGCTCCTGTGGAAAACTTTTTTAATCAATTTTCATTGACTTTTTACGACTTTAACAACATAATAAAGTCATTAAAAATACTATGAAGAACACTGAGATAGAAATCCAAGTTAATATTGAAAATAAAAAG
>SDBT01003010.1_pt1 | contig 29296 bp, 31 predicted proteins | sample 2277101 | NCBI WGS metagenome assembly SDBT01 (sample SAMN10404973, study PRJNA504765) | marine sediment metagenome | isolation source: marine sediment core GS10_PC15, 103 cmbsf | place: Arctic Ocean: Southern Knipovich Ridge | collected 2010
GAAATGTGCAGAGTGTGACAGAGACTTTCCGTCTGAGATGCTTGTACCTATGTTCGTAGATGGTGGATACACTAAACCTATTTGTGCCTTATGTGCGCTAATCATTCGTAATCAGGCACACGGTATACCTTTAGACACTCCATTCCATGGAGAAGTGGCACATTATATGTGGGAGAAAGCGAGGGATCATGTTGGAACGTGACGTGGAAAAAGAGGGAAACAAACAGGTGAAACAGATGGGTGGTATACCCTATAAATTTAACTCTCCACAACGTAGGAATGTGCCTGACCGATTGAACGCTATGCCTGAAGGTGTCCTCATATTCATTGAGTATAAGGCCACAGATAAAGAGCCGACAGATGGACAGTGGAGGGAGATAAACAGGCTAAGGGAGCTAGGTCATTGGGTTGAGTGGTCTAACAGTCATGCCATGACGCATACGATCATGAGGAAAGTAAGGATAATGATTGAAGGGAGGAGGTGAGTCAAATTGATCGAGACTAAGTACTTTATTAGCTACAAAACTTTAATTGGTGGTATGGGTAATGTGGTTACAGATGTAACCCCTGCCCGTTGGTGTATGTACCGAAAGGTGAACACCAAAGAGACGCATATAATTATGTATGCTGAGGAGATTTCTCCTGCCCTTGCTGCCGAGATAACCAAGTCTTCTAATGTATCAGAGGACTATTTTAAGGAGGTGTAAAGTGTATCATTTACTCTACTTACGTTTTACTTGTGCGTCATGTAACAAAGACCTAAAGGCAGACGAAGACATCGGAAACGATAACCGAATCCTAATTGAACGATGTGAAGACTGCAAGGAACACGTGGAAAAGCTTCTTGACGAAAGTGAAAAAACTTTAAAGAGTCTTAGGGCAGTTAGAGAGGAATTAATAGTCCTTATGGGGGACATATGACCTTAAAGACCTTTAACGATCTCCATGAGTACCAAAGGCGTACCATAATTGAGACCTTCCACAAGAAGCACATGGCTTGGCTCATTGGTACAGGCTTAGGTAAGACCATCATGGCGATGACTCTGGCTGACCAACTTCAGAAGCGTAATAAGATAAAGGGTACGCTAGTAGTGACCCCTAAGAAGGTCATGTATAACACCTGGAGACAAGAGGCAGTTCAATGGGAGCATACCAAGAACAAGACCTTTAGCCTGATACATGGGGATGCCACCAGTGGCAATCCCGAACGAGTCAGGAGAGTAGCCTTGTTTCGCAAGGCTGACTTCCACCTTATAAACTATGAAGGACTTGTCTGGCTCTCCAAGATGTTGTATAAGTTCTACCGTAGCAGACCACTACCTTGGAACATGATCGTCTATGATGAGTCCACCCGTATGAAACACTCAACCAACACACGCTTCATGAGATTTAAAAAGTATATGGGTCGATTTGAGTATCGTATTCCTATGACTGGAACGCCTATACCTAATGGACTTCATGACATCTTTGGTCAGATGTATTGTGTTGACTTAGGATTAAGCCTTGGCCGTGAGGTCGGGAGTTTTAGATCACGATTCTTTTACATAAAAGGACAAGGAGCCTATAATAAGTACACTCCTAGACCAGAGGCTAAAAAGCAAGTACAAGACCGTATCAGAAGTCGTGTCATATACCTAAAGAAAACAGACCATGTTAAGTTGCCCCCTTTACGCTTCAACTCTATTGCATTAGATATGCCCGACAGATTTAAGAGTATGTACTACGACCTTGAGAGCAAGATGTTCGCAGAGATAGGTAACTCTACAGAGATAGAAGTCTTCTCTGAGAGTGCTAAGGCCATGAAACTTAGACAGTTTCTTCAAGGTAGTGTGTATGAGGGACAGGGCAAAGACAGAGTGGTGCATCAAATTCACTCTGAAAAACTGGACATGATACGAGCCATGTCAGACCAAGGTATTGTGGAAGGGGTGGGCAATACTCTCATTGCATACAACTTCCACTTTGAACGTGACGACCTATGGACTGTGTTCCCTAAAGCTCCAGCTATTGATGGCCGTACTTCAGAACGTGACGCTACAAAGTATATGGAGCGATGGAACAGTGGTGAACTACCTGTCCTGCTTGTCAATCCTGATAGTGTATCCGCAGGACTAAACCTACAGCATGGAGGGAACCAAGTCATATGGTACAGCTTGACCTGGAACCTTGAGCATTACCTTCAGTTAATAGATAGACTATGGAGACAAGGACAGAAGATGCCGTATGTTATGGTACATCATCTGATCTTTAGGAATACGGTGGATCAGACTATGTTCTTGTCACTGGCAGATAAAGACGTAACCCAAGACAACATGATGGAAGCCTTAAAGAAGGCTGCCTAGATTGCCACTGGTGGCAGTCTGAAAGGAGAGTAGAATGTTAGTGAGAAAAAGTACATTTGAAAAGGCAAAGTCTAAGTTAGTGCAAGAACTTAAAACTAATCACAGCTTGACCGCTGAGATAGACAGACTGAAAGAAAACATAAGAGATGCAGAACAAGCTATCCGTGAGGTACTGCCACGACTATTAACTATAGATGTTCGTAGATTCACGGGGCCAGAATATCGAGATACTAGGTATCGGATATGTGTAGATCTTCAACGGGATATGGTTGAACGCGCGTTTACTCACGGAAGTGATGACAGAATGATACGCTATATGGCACAACAGTTAGCCCATGAGGTAGAGAGAAAGCTGATTCAATTTAACTTCGCTCGTTGCGACAACTTAGGATAGGAGATCCACAGTGGAAGATAAATTCAACATCACCCTTGTTCGATCTCGAATACCTAATCGGCCTTATACTAAGACTGATGGAAAGTATATAGGGCCGACCTGGAATAACAATATTGGTTTACAGACCTTGACCAATCATCCTACTCAGGTGTTCGAGATCCTTCGGAAACTGCAAGCTCAGCCAGATACTTGCATGGTCACAGGTACAGCCGTGCGCCCACAGATAATAAACACTGACCGTACACTAAAGAATTTCTCTGAAGAACCTTTACATATGCTCGTCCTTGACTTGGATAAGTACCCTTCCAAAGTGATTGCCACTGGTGGTAGTCCAAAGTATGACGCTATCCGCAAAGAAGTTGAGGAGTTTATTGAAGCGCACTTACCGCCTGAGTTTCAAGGTGTGACACACATCATAAGATTTAGCTCTTCTTTTTTAATAGGAGAAAAGCCTTACCTAAGGTGTCACATAATTTTCTTGCTTGAGGAGCCTCAGTATCCACGTGAGATAGGTATGTGGCTGAAGAATGATAAGATACCTGCTGATGCTACCTTCTATTTTAACTTAACCCAACCTATCTTTACCTCTGCCCCTCTATGGGTAGATTTAGTTGATCCGTTATCTCTGCTTAACTTCCCAAGAATAGGCTTGGTTCCGATGGCCAAGTCTCATGTCCCTCATGGATGGCAGCCATACTTTATACCTAAGCATGACGACCCTATCAATATTGCCAACCTTCCAGCAGCGTCTGCCCTTCCAGGAAAGATAGGATCATTCTGTAGAATGGTAGACGCAAATAAAATACTCACAAATATGGGGTATTCAGATGAGGGTAAAGGTAGATACCTCGCCCCTTCATCGGATACTGGTGTGCCTGGAGCAATTATATTCCCTAACGGCTATGCGTATTCTCATCACGAAGATGACCCTATTAACCAAGTGGTTGAACATGTATATCGTTTTCGTAGGCGTAGCTTAAACGCATACGATCTGATGTTTGGATGGGCGCAGATAAATAAAGAAGCCGATCCCGCAATACAAAAAGAGTTTGAGTTTCTTTTAAATCAAGCCATACTCAATGACATCGAGTACCAGAACGAAGTACAAAACGAGTTGGTAAACAGGCTTGAATGGTTGGTAGAGGGAGATTATGAGCACACCAACAGGCAGATAATTGATGGAGTCATACAGGATATGTACGGTCTTGGACTGTCTGAGGCTTCAAGAGAGTACATCTTCCACTCTATCAAGTCCCGGACTAAGCACATAGGGATCAATGTGCTCCGCAGTATGTGGAAGAACAGACAGAAAGACTTGGCCTTAAGTCGAGATACCTTTGACCCTGAAGCTAATCTTAGACACATGGCCAACATCTTCAAGAGGCAAAAGATACTATACTCACATCATAAGACTACCTCTGGAGACTATTGGTGTTACTTTAGCACAGCAAGACTATGGAAGATGTGTAACCGTGCGCAAACAGAAGCCTTCATCTACAACCATATACACGCAGCAATACCACTAAAGATGGAGATTGACTATCATAAAGCCGAAAGACTAATACGAATCATTATGAGAGAAGCCTGTCTGTCTATGTCTGAGTTCAGAAAAGGGGCTGGATGGGCTTTCAAAGGAGGTCGTTATGGGGTTATTATGGAACATCTTTTTTCAGATAGACACCAGTGGCAGTCTGATTCCGAGGTCAGAACGCTCAGAAAAGAAGATCATATCTACAAGGAGCTACCCATATCCTACAGTGAATGGAAGGATAGTAAAAATATCCCTCCCTCTCTTTACCTTGACTTTCTCGTATCAAGTTGTGAAGAAGATATCGAAACCGTTGAGCTTCTTAGAGAGTATGGAGGATACATTCTTGCTGACTCCTACTATCTCCACAAAATGCTCATCCTCGAAGGAGTACCTGGAAGCGGGAAAAGCATATTTGCGAAGATTCTCCAACAGTGTCTAGGCACACAGTATCATGCTGCGATATCAATTAAGAGACTGGTAGGACAGTTCGGCCTTGGCCCGCTACCAGGAAAAAAGTTAGCGGTTATGTCAGAGGCCAGGGACATAGAGTTCAATACCTTGAAGGCTGTCATTCCTATCCTTCTTAAGATAGTCGGGCAGGACTATATAGACACCGAGATGAAGAGAAAAACTGAAATGACTGAACTACTGGAGTGTAAGATACTTATGATGACTAACAGAACTCCTGTATTGCCTGACGATACTGGCGCACTTGCCCAAAGGCTTATGATGGTCAGATTCAATAAGTGTTTTCGTGGGACAGATGAGGAGGTACTTGGGTTAGATACGAAGATATTAAAGAGTGGACTGGCAAGTATAATTAGATGGCATCTCGAAGGACTTGCCCGCCTAAGCAAACGAAAAACCTTCATTGAACCTGCTTCTGGCATAGCTGCTAAGAGTATCCTCATTGAGCAGATAGATCCTTTAAGGACTTTCATAGCTACATATTTTGTTATCAACCCTGAGACAGATCATGAGAACTGGATAGTACAGAAAGATTTTAACAGATACTTCATGGGGTATCTTAAACGATTAGGCCAACCTCATGAGGACGCACAGGTAAGAAAACGTGGATCTATCAGGAACATCAAGTCGTTGTTCCCCAAGGTTCATAAGGAAAGAAAGAAAGTGGAAGATGGTACGTATAAGTGGAAGTTAGTAGGTATGATACCTGCTATGTTGTTGGAAATGGAGTTTGTTGAGGAGTTGAGTTCACTAACATAAGGAGGTGAGTATGAGCAAACGAATTGGGATAATGACCCCGTATTTGTTCACAGAAAAGCGGTTCAATTCTTGGCCTAAGCCGGTATATGGTCAGCCTAAAGTGGAAGGAGACAGATTACGAAACATAAATTGTGCTCGATCCTTGCTGTCTTCATACGCTAATGAGAGGATAAGTCTCCCCCATATAAAGATAGAGTTAATGCAAACTGGATGGGCAGGCATAGAGACAGATGGTGAAGCGTATAAGCATGGGCTTAAACATAGTGAGATACGGAGCATAGTAAGTCGGACAGTCAATATGCACCCACAATATCCTAACATAAAATACTATATATTTGATTTAATTTATGACGCTCCACAAAAACAAAGACTTCATGCGTTGAAAGGTATGTTTAGAGGTAGGAAGTTCAAGCATCTGATCAGAGTTCCATCTACCCCTTTATACACGTTAGAAGATGTGCAGACATTCTATGACCAATGTCTGTTAGACCGCTATGAGGGAGCTATCTTACGTCACCCATACGGTAAGTATGAAAGGCAGAAGTCCACCTATATTATGAAGCTAAAACCTAGAGTCAGTGAGTACTTTAAAATAGTGCAAGTGTATGAAGAAGAAGATAAGTACGGCAACCTTAAAGATACCTTTGGGAGTTTTGGGCTAGTGACAGAAGAAGGAAACACTTTTAATTGTGGTTCTGGCCCAACTAAAGAACAAAGAAAACTCTTTTGGACTCAGAGAAGAAAATTTCCTGGGATGGAAGCTAAGATACGCTTTCAAAACTACACTAAAGTTCGTAAGGTTCCTAAATTATTGTCCTTAGACACAGAATGGCTGAAGACTATAGAAAAAATATTAAGATGAGATTGCCACTGGTGGCAATGTGGGGTGTCCACCGCCACCAGCAGCGACCGGACTATTCCTGCGGAGTAGAGTTGTCCGGCTACCCTTTAAACGCCTTCACAATATCCATAAGGAAGTTCCCCTGTGGAGGTGTCTGAGTGACCGCAGAGTACCTGGCTTTCTTTTCTCCTGATCGCATACCAAAGTACGATCTGAGGAGAGCAATAACAGGGCCAAGTACGGCTAAGATCATAGGCCATGAGTCATTTAACTCCTTAAGAACTGCAACTTTCTCGAAGCCTATCGAGATAGCCCATACCCCAATAAAAATAGACACGGAAAATGTTAGTAGCCAAGCCATCATTAGGGCGATCTTAGGTCTGGTACTGGAGCCAGCAGTATCCGCCTTGGACAATGCCTCCACTATTTTCGCATGGCTTTCAATCTCTGCTATCTCCACATCAAATTCTTTTGATAATACTTGTGCTTGATGTTCTGGAGGTAAAGAGTTGACTGCCGAAGTCAGATCCTGTCCAGTAGCAGACGAGTCTAACTTCTGATCTTCTGGCAGAAAAGCATTAACCGTGTCTATAATCAACCCCGCACCTGGAATTATGTTCTTCAGTAAAGACGTTCCCACTCTAGCTGCTATCATTCCAATGTTCATCCTATCCTCCGTGTGTTAGGGTGAACCTGAAGATGTAAGTGCAATGCTCCACTTTTAGTGGCGTGACACTTACAGCAAACTTTATCAGGTCTGTAGGGATCGTATTTCCATCGAGAGTTTATATGCTCTTCGATAGCCCCACCAAAGCTTTTACTATGACAGCGCCAATCTAATCCACGTAAAGGCAGCTGCCCATGTACTCCCCCATCTCCAATACGATATAAGGAAGTTACGATAAACACACACCCAAAAGCTTCTTCGGTTTCAGTTGCTATTATGCGTAACTTCCTATCTATAAACTCAAGTTGCCCAATGTCGATGTTCATCTCTCCCCTTTCAGACTGCCACTGGTGGCAGTCTTATCCTGGGTATCCGTGAAGTTTTATGAGTACGTCTGCCGTAGCATTGTCGGTGGCGTTCAAAGCCTGAAGCCAAACCTTACCCACACCGTAGGTAAGACGAGGCATCAGTACTTCAATTTCATCTCCATTTGCTTTAGACCCCGCTACGGTATTTTGAATTAAGAAAGTGGAATACTGCTCCGCTGTAATAGCGTTAGCCATTGTGCCTGTGCCCCATACTACTCGAAGTATATACGGGGTATCTGAACTTAGAGTAACTACCAACATATGATGAAGATCAAACTTTATGTCTCCCGTAACTGGAGAAGCATCTCCAGTCCCCCATATCTTGGCCTCATCGTCAGCATCTGCGCCATAGACTCCATTGCCCGATATAGCCTGATAAGTAGTGAGACTATCTTCCAAAGCCCAATCAACTCCAGACTGATCTGCACTGGCACCGAAAGAACGTGCCCTATTATGATGATGTCTTTCGAGAACGGCATTTATGTAAGCCAGAGAACCCTCTCCACCCAACATGCCGTTAACTGCTACACTGTCAATCTTGAGGGCCGCTAATCCTAGGGCCGCACTTTTGCCTCAACCAAAATAGAAGATTGCTTCCCCGTCTTTGGTGTCACCCGCATTGGCGATGGTGAATGTCAAAGCGGTGTCCATAATCTGATTGATGAGGGGAACTGTGCCCTCGGATACTGTAGCACTTCTATCTCCCCCAGCTCCGCCAAGAACATCAATGCCATCAGCATCAAGCATAGTGAGATCATAAAGGGTTGTTGGAGCTGTTGCTCCTGGGTTTGTCTGAAAGTGAAGAAGGACTTTACCCTTGATTCGTAGCATTGTTGCTGCGGATAAGGCTTCCGATACTACTCCGACACTTCCTCCGGTGCCAGATGTCCAACCAACTCTCAGCCGTAATGTGCCTGCATTTGCGTCAAGGTCACCTACAACTTGTGAAGTGATAGCCATTTTAATCCTCCTTATGTTTTTAGTTTACCATCTATTTTTCTAAGTAAATCGAAAGCGTCACGCCAATTTTTATCTGCTTCTGTCTTATGATCTTCACTAGCTTTATTTATCTGTTCATGTTGCACTTTACACATTTCTGGTTGAGCCACATAAATAGGTCGCTCAGTACTGCTATGGCTCTCCTTATGCCCAATAAAGAACTTAACGATCTCTATAAATTTAGTGAGAACAACAGTAACAATTACCACAGCAGCGCCGCCCTGCCATACTATTTCAGGAATATCGCCCATACAGTTTCAACTCCATATCTATGTATCAGAAAGAGGGCCAAGAAAAGAGCCAGTATAAGATCGTAATGCTTTTTAAAAAACCACATAAAGTCTCCTTTCGGGCTTGCCACTAGTGGCAGTCTTAATTAAGCTCATTAGGCCACAATACCTTTAACTCATCTGGAGTACTGGCAACCGTTAAATCAAAGGTTTGTGGGATGTCCCGCAAAGATTTCTTCTGTGCGCCAATTTCCGACTTCGCAATATCGTCTCCATCTTCAAGCGCAATCATAAAAGGTTTATCAAGCCTTTCAAGTTCTTTGTTACGAACAACCCTAATCTTGTCCATGTGAATCGCCCTAGCCTTAGGCATATCCACTTCAATACCACTACTATTCTTTACCCAGGCATTGCGAAAAGTACGATCACTAGGGATTTCAGAAGCAGACACGTCCTCATATTCTACACCATCAGGTGTGGATTTATCAAAGACCCTTTCAAGCCATTGTGCTTCAGTCTCATCCTTACGCCTTGACTTCGGTGCGGGAATGATAACAGAAACGCCACCGTCTTTTCTTTTAAATATCCTTCTCATTTATTGATCTCCCATTGCTATACAACATATTACGGATCTATCTGCCTTAGAGTGAGCAGTGTCTCGGTTTTCAATCCTTACAGCACCCGCCGCCAGTCCTCCACCAATAACGATATTGACATGATACCCATTCGACATTCCTACAAAAGGGTAGTTCGCGTTAGCAAAATCAGTATCCCATGTGACATCATACCCCCCTACTTCTACATCAGTAATAGAATCAACATTAAAGCTATCATTGATAGCTACAGTTCCGGTTCCGTTAAAGTGAATCCAGCCCTTGATAATACTATCTCCCGTTGTGCCACTACCTCCTTGCGCTTTTGTAAGCGGGGTCGTAAGGCTGGCTAAGGATGTAATGTCGGAATTGGCGCCAAGTGCAGCATATACTTCAGATGCTCTTGTAAAATCTAAACAATAAACAGTATTAGCGCCCGTACTAAAAAAGATACCTCTATCTCCTGCTGCCGTAGTTATATTTGCTCCACCTGGGAGATTGAGATTGGTAGCATGATGGGTCATTGTTAAAATACCATCAAACATAAGAACAAAAAGACGATTGGCCGCCACAGTCATAGTCGCAAAGTTTTCAGTGCCAGCTACGTCAAATACGTGTCCGTCAGTATCTATCACTAAAGGATTAGCAGAAGTTAAATCTCCCCCCTTAGTAGTGACTAACAGGGTAGCTATGGCAGCTATGGCGCCAGCATCATCGAGAAGAGTCTTGGCGAAAGCCGATATGGTAGTATTCACAGGCAAAGATAAAGTTAATACATCAACATCAATGCCGAGAGTTGTAAGCCACGCTATCGCAGTTTCATCATCTAATAAGGTTTCAGTAAAATCGGACACAGCTAAAGCACTAACATCTGATATATCAAAGTTCTCAATAGCAGTCAATCCTGCGTTCCATCTAAGAAATTTAAGAGCTGAGGGATCAGGTAGAGTTATGCCTGAATACGTTGAGGCTTCTGTAAAAGATAAAAACCTATCGAGTTTTTCTTGTAACTGCTGCACAAGCATAGTCAACTTATCTATTGCATCCTCATGGTCGTCAGACGGAAATGATCCACCTTCAACATAGTCTGTTTCCTGTTTCAGATCCACATTACGGAGGATGGTAAGTGTCTCACCCGTAGCTGGCTCAGTAACCATTGTAAGAGTTCCACCTGCTTCATTCCCTGCACCTGCAAGAGTATAATGTGTAGTGAGGGTGAGTTCAGTCTCTACTCCTGTAGAAGTAACTTTGAGTATAGCTTTTATATGAGCGTTGACCAAGAAATAAAAACCTATAGTGAACTCTGTAGTTACATCATTTCCTGAGTACTCGTTTCGATAAGTTTCGTTTGATACCGTCATTGTGTTCTCCTCCAGACTGCCACTGGTGGCAATCTATTTTTTATATTTAGGGCGATCTAATAATTCTGTTAAATCATCCGACTCACCGGCCAAAATCCTTTTAGCTCCAAGAGTAGTTGTTATCATTTGTCGAGTAGGTAAGTTGAGTATATATCCTGCCAACTCTGCACTTGATATAAAATCGTTTTTATCAAAAGCCACATCTGAAAATAGGGCGTTATACACTGCTTCTGCTGTATCTCCTAACTCCTCTCCTATATCTGCAACAGGAGTAACTCTGTAATCGTATCCCATGACCTTAGCGGATATTACATCACGTACGACAGGTATGCCGGATAAAGTGTTAATTGATATAGATTTAGCCATTTCTTTCATGTCAAACTCTTCTTCAGGCCTGCCTGTGGCTGCGTTCCATGCTGTCACCCCTAACTTCCAAGCTATAGCGGGGGCCGCAGCAAGGTAGAATAACGTACCAACTACTTTAGGTACGCTCATATTTCCTGCAAGTCCACGTCTAACAATCTCTGCACCCTGGTTATGAAACACTGAGTAATAAGAGTAAAACATTGTAACTAATCTCTTACCTTCGGTGTCTCTCATTATCATAGGTAAGTCTTTAGGTGCAGATGCAGGTTGGGTGTTACGTACTACCATATCTGCCAAATCAACTGCTCGATGTGTGTTCCCCTTAAACTCATCCAAACCTCTGATATACGCCCCTTCCCAAACTACTGAAGCAGTCATACGATCAAACATATGGATGAACTTAAAGTACATATTTCTTGTCCCACCTTTAAGACTTCCTTTAGTGAAGCTGGCCGTAGCCATCATTTCAGCTATCTCACGCTGCCAGGTCTTCATTCTATACATCATCTGAGGACTGGCTTCGGCAACAGAATTCATAAGACCTATAGGTTGAAAAGGACTGGCCATAAGTTTTGCAATACTTGCCATCATGTTACGATGACCGACCTCAGGTAAGGCGGTCACTAAAGATAGAGTTTGTTTAACCCCAACTTTAGGTACAAGACCTAACGCAACAGTGGTAACATTACGTCTTGCTTTATGAAAACTCATCTCCCATACATCACCATAGTCAGTTTTATACGGACGAGCCATGTTTTTAAGCCAAGGATCGAACTGAGCGTATATACGTTTACCCATTGTAGACTCTACAACAGATTGAAATTTAGGATGTTTAGTCAGCCGTTGAATCTCATTAAGGGGTTTCCAGTATGAGGACATATGAACTACGTCTTCTAGGTGTTGAGTTAAACCTCTCAGATCCATACGTATAGCTTTAACCCCGCCTATTCTGGCCCTAGTAAAACTCTTTTCTATCTCCGCCCAAAATCTTTCAGGATTCATGTCAAGAAACAGATCCTCAAAACCTTTAGTAATTTCCATATATTTTCTGTCTGCCAGTATCGGGAAGTATCTACCGCCTTTTAACTTTTGTAAGGTACGACCTGTCATATCTTTGTAAACTTTTTGGATAATCGGAAACGTATCATCAAGAGCATCCCATATATCATTGACAAGTTTCCAATCTTCTTTGAATAACGCCTTATTAAGAAACTTAGTCATTTCTTCTTCAGTGGCCCCAAGACCAGTAAGCATGGCTTTCATATTACCTTTATTACCAGAATTGAGAGCCATAACAACTGCCGATTCTTTAGAAATGTTATACCCTTTAAGACTGCCACTAGTGGTAGTCCAATACTCTCTAGGAGTGTGCTTAATCCTTCCCATGCCAGTAGATGTTCTATGATTATTAAATACCTCACGGAATTTACCAAATACTCGTTGACCTAGTTGTTCTTTTTGTGTTCCTGCAATAGCCGCTTTATTAAAGATATGACGCCAGGCAGGGCCGAAGTCTTGGAACCCGTCTAACTGTCTTACTATAGGCTCCATACGTTTCAGTTGCGCAAAAAATCCACTAGCTATATCCGACGGCCCTTCTATGAGTTTTCCAATAGCAGAAACTTTTCCCTGTGCCAGTTCTTCTAATTGAGTCTTAGTAACTTTTGGCTGAAAGAATTGGTGTTTAGACAACCCTAATTGTGCGTTATTAGATATATCATTAACAACAGAATTAAGCAAAGCTCTTTGACCTTTATAAGTTATAATCCTTTCTTGACGTGCCATAAACCTAAAGGCTTTTGTGAAGTCATCAATATCTTTTAATTGATTAAAGGTGTAGCCGCTGAACCCGTGTGTGCGTGTAGGTATATTATGTATGAGGTCATTGTATCTTTTGATAACGATGTCAGCACCGATGGACAGTTCATCATGGTACTTACGGGATAAAAATTTAAACATAGATTCAGCCTGACCTTCTGGCCCAATTAATCTAGATGGAGCTTTACCAAATAATGGAGCCAAGAAACTCTGAATTTGCTCTCTTGCATCAGCTCTCATATCTTTACTACGACTAAAAATACGTTTAAGTCTTGACGATATGGCTGTAGTTTCATTTTTTATCTTTAACGCAGTCTTGTACTCCACCATCTTATCTCTATGGGCCTGTTGCAATCTTTGAAGTTTAGTTTTATTAGCTGCTGTCATTTCCTTTTGGGTCTGTTGTCTGATTATCCTACTCAATCTAGTGGCAGTTTTACGTAATGCGTCCACCTCTCGAACTACATTTTCGATTGAAGATAGCTCTGACATATTTTTTACTGCTGAAGATATAACAGGCTTGCCTAACTTCTCAACCCCTATAACTTTGGCCAGATATTCAGAAGTCTTTTCAGCTACACGTAACTCTATTTGGTCGCGATATACTGCATCAAATTCAGTTTTAAGTTTATATTGTTGTTGCCGCCTGAACCCTACTGTATTAGGAGTTTTTAATACGTCATCAAGAAGTTTAGTAACAGAATCATACCCATGATTTTCAGCTATGCGATCAAGATTTGCTGGAGTAGTTGAATCAGTGACTAAAGTAGGGTGTTTTTTAGACATTGTTTCAACTACAGCTAAACCTTTCTCTTTATTGGAGAACCTAAAAGGAGTTGTACTTTTTTGAATACCACCTGCTTGCTTGATCTCCTCCATTATGTCCGTCATAGGATGGGATTCATGTGCCACTTTTGCATGCTCATTTGTGACCTTAGTTCGTAGAGTATCGAATTCACTCTGATACTCATGTATGGCATCACGTTCTGCTACCCTCGCAAGTCGTGTGTATTCGTCATCCGTTAGTACTTTTTTCTTAGCTAACTGACTGATTACTCTTTCAGTAGGCTCCACATCTTCAACTACATTTAACTTCTTAAACTTACCTAAAGCCTTTTCACTCTTAAGTAATTGCTCCTGATGGGCCTCACCCATCAACTTATTAAGAGTAAGCTGTATGGCCTCCGTATCTCCTTGATCCATGCGTTCAAGTATATGAGCATTGTCTTTCATCCACTGTTTACTAAGTATGCCTTGCTGCTCCATCAAGGACATTTGACTTGTCCAGAACTTAGGTGCAGATTTAGTCAAAGCCTTCATAACTACTTCTGTGCCCAAGGCTTCAAGAGTTATGGCAGAACCCATACCTAAAGTCATACCCACTAGAGGTTTAAGATAGGGATGAATCTCACCAGCTACTTCAGCCGCGGGAGAAATATAAGTTGCTTCAGCCCCACCTGCAATAGCTGAAGTTACTGCCCCACGTATCCCTGAATACAGTAAAGACCCTCCTGCACGAAATGCTTGAAGGCTAGATACAGGGCCAAGAGCTACAATAGAAGGGAATATCCAATCTTCTTCAATAGCTTCCTGTTCAGGAGTGGGAGGTCGCCAGTCAGCTTCTCGGTCTAATCCTGCCATGTCTATCTCAGGATCAGCTCGATCTAATTGTCCAAGTATTTCTTTACTTAATGGCATTTTCAGTCTCTATTTGTTTAGTAAATGCGTCAATATTTTTTTGTGTAAAAGCCAATACGTCCTCAGGATTCTCCTGATTATACTTTTGTATTCGTTGTACTGCCTGTTGCGCCGGACTGCTACCAGTAGCAGTCTCAGTTTCATCTTTTACTTTCTCTGCTTCCAGTGCAGCGTACTCAAATCTTCGTGTACGAAGAACCTCCAATGTGGGAGAGAAGAAATCAAGAGCACGAAGTTTACCTGAAGGTTCACCTTCAGTAAACTCACCTAAAGGCTCACCTGTAATCTTTTTGTAGTATCCACCTTTCATTAATTTCTCAGCCTCAAGTGCTATACGTGGATCACGTGAAGACCAGTCATTTTGGATTGAGATGGCCCGTAATTGATTTTTAAAGGCATTAACTCTTGACTTGTCTAACGGATTAGATAGGGTAGCATCTTGAGACTCTTGTGCTGCACGTAATTTATAAGTCTCCTCCGCCGCAGTCAACTGGTTTTCATACAGTCCAGCTATAGCGTCTTTTTGAACGCCTTTTAATTGAGACCTAAGATATGCAAGAGCTTTAGTATTTTTACCTACAAGTAATTGACTTATCTGTCCTTCTGTAGTTATAAGTCCATTATCAATACCATCAACTATTTTTAGGTATTCCTCATTACTTAGTTCGCCGACTAATACTTGCCTTCTAGCAGTATCATGGGCTGTCTTACCTATGCGCCCCCCTCTCCATTCAGTCTCTATGTGTTGGAGGTATCCTTTTACATTCACGACTCCAGTATCAGGATTTCTGAATTTCTCATCTGCATCTATAAACACCTGTTCTTCAGTTATCTTATCCTGTCGTGCTTTCTCTGACACAGTAAAAGTATGCTCAGCTTTTAATCTAGCAGATAAAGATAAGGCATCTTCCTCGTATCCTTTAGCCCCATAATATTTCTCAGGGTCTCTACGTAAGGCTTCTGCCTGACGTAAAGGATCATTAGGAAAGTCTACTTGCAGCCCTGCAACTGCCAGATCCCCCCTCGCATGATCTTTTGTAGTCTTATATTTGTTATTCAATACATTATATTTAGTGGGTAATGCTCTCTTTAAAAACTTTTCATGAGTCTCCCATGCTTCAGTAGCAAGAATTGGACTATCCCCAAACCATTTAAGAAAAGCGTGTGAGGTATAGTCTTCAAGATAAGCACTACGTACTAGCCCTTTTTGATCTTCTGAATAATTAGGATTACGGAATATGTCCATAGCCGCAGCATCTATGGCTCGCTCACTAACTGCCTGTATATTTCCTGGAGCAGTTCTATTGATAGCCTTGTGGTCAAGGTCTATCTTACGCTTCTGTGCGATTTTATTAGCTTCTTCTAATTTTCTAGGAATAAGAGAGATCATATCACGTTTTTCTTGATTGATACGTTGCCGTAATGCAATACCTAATTCCTTCTTTGTTCTCTCGTCAGTGTCCTCAGGTACCAATCCTTCCTGTAGTCCTTCAATCGCACTAAGATGATACCCTTCAGGATCGAGAAGGGTTATTGCTCTCTCAGGGGAGAACTGTGAGTATTCCTCTTTACGGGCGGTGAAAGCTTCATCCATGTCCATTATGTAGTTGTCACGATTAGCTTGCCGGAGACTCTCATGTTGTATTGCCAGTACTTCAGCTATTTGTCCTATGGCTTTACCTATTTCAGCTTTACCCGTATCAATATGTCTCTCAGATCCTGCTTTACCAGCACCACGAGCCTGGACTCCAGGAGCAGTAATTCTAGATGAGCCTCCAATACCAACTTGTCTCACCCTTGGAGACCCGCTAACACTGGTTTGCTTAATTCCGACAGTAGAACTACTGCTTGCCCCTACTCTTGTTACTCCCACTTTCGGGTCAACCGTAAGGGCTTGTGTTTTTATTTTTGGCATTATTTTCTCCGGATTGCCACTAGTGGCAATCTAAGTTATTAATCCTGTTCTAAACCCTGAGCTTAATCCTGCGCCGGCAGCCCTTAAATAGCCTCCAGTTTGTGCTGCACTAGCTTTTCGTCTAAATGAAGCAGCTTCAGATAAACGATTAGTTATTTCAAATTGAGTTTCTCTCTTGCTTGAAGTCAAAAAAGATTCAAGATTAAACGTAGAACTTGTCCCTAATTGCTCCAGCTCAAAAGCACTCCCTCTTTCAAACTGTTCGATATTGAAAGTTTTACCTTGACGTAATAGATCTACATCAAGTTCTCTTGCCGTAGCAAACTGTCCTACACCGAACTCTCTTGCCTCGGTAAATTGAGACAACTCTGTTGCGCGACTTTCTATTAAGTTCTCAAGGTTCAATTCTAAGTTAGTCTGTAATTGAGAAAACTCCAATGACCGAGCTTCTATAAATTCAGCACTAGCAGCGGCTACTCTACCAATATCTTCTTCTGAGCGTTTTGCGATACGATTAAGCACCGCCAAAGCAGAAGTTCCTTCTTCAAAAGGATCAACTCCAGAAGCACTGAAACCCGCTATAGCGGCATTTCTAACTGCTGCATCACGTTCTTCAATCAATCCAATAGTTATATCTCTTTGCTCTTGACTAGATCCTGATTCAAATTCAAGACGTTGTTGAGCGAGAGCAAGATCAGATGCTTTACTTTTTATGGCTTGAGCTTCTTCCGCAGAGATTTTCCCTTCTGCGAGTAGTATATCTGCTTCTTTTGCTTGTTCTGCTAAAGCTATATCAGATTTTTTTGCTTGTGTGGCAAGATCTAGTGCTGCGGCTTTAGCTAGGTTTTGTTGTTCAATCTCTGCTACCCTCGCCTGTTCTGCTAATTCCAATTGAAGATCACGTTTTTCTGTATTTATACGTACTTCTTCGACTTGTCTTTGTTTGGCCTGTTCCGCTGCTCTTAGCTGCACATCTGATGCTTCTGATGCAGACTTACGCTGTTGTTCAGCCCTATACAGCGTTGAAGCTATGGCTACAAATGCAAATGCTGTTGAGAACCCCATGTTATACCTCCATTAAAAACGAGTAATCTGTAAGTTTAAACCCTAATCTTTTGGCAAGTTTAATAGATGTATCTTTAGCTTTTAATCTTAACGTAACTATATCACATAATATTTTTATATTATTTATAGCATATTTTATAAACCGATATCCAGTTAATCCTTTTCTATATTCTGGGGTTAAGTATATGACGTCATTTTCAGCAACCATAGAATGTTGGTAGCGTATATGCTCATTTAATATAAAAATTATATATCCAACTAAATTATTTTTATTACGTGCAGTATATGTTTTAAGTTTACCTTCCCTATCTAGCGCACAATATAACTCCCAGTTAACAGATAAATTGTCAATAGATCCAGCTTCTTTATGATGCTGCCCCACTAAGTCCTTTATCTCGTTAAACATAATACTGAATTTTTCTGCTTGAAAGGTTATCAATTTTTTGTCCTAAGTTCATATGCTATTGCAACTACTGTCAAAGGTAAAGGATCTTGTGAAAGTATCTTCATCTTACCTTGAGTGTCATACCCACTTGGAAAAGGTACTTCTAATGTATCACCTGTAAAAAGAGGTATAGCTGACCCCATCGCATCAGGAGGGCCAAAAGGATAAACATCTAATGTCCCTGCGTCTATAGTCCCAGCTACTGGCCCATAATAGAAGGTGAGGGATCGGTATAGACGTAAGGCCATTTTTATAATCCTTTTTATCTTAGTTTGAGCCGTGCCAATAGGATTGCCTCCTTCCACTGGCAAAGTTTCTAACGTAGCGTCATAAGCTAATCCAAAATGAATTTTATCAGCTACAGGAGATATACTTATTATTCCTTGAGCGCCAACAACTTGCGGAGGTTGGACTGCGCCATCCGCAAGTATTCTTACAGTCTCGCCTACTAGATGCGCTGCGTAAACTTCTGCAACATCATCACCTGTTGTAGTCAGACCACTTTCAACAAAAAAGGCATCTTCTTGGTCATCATCATCCGTAAGTCCCTCAGGTGTGAGATATTCCACGTACTGAACGGTACTTGAATCTATAGTACGGCTCACTATCATCCATACTTCATCTTTATGCGATTCAGTTGCACCATCAATTACTGCAAGGCTTTTAACTACTACATCAGTTCCACCTATGGGATGGCGATGCCAACTGAGGACTCCATCATCTGGTTCGTATGTCATGCCAATAAGAACGCCATCTGTTCTTCTGCCCCATATATACGAATCAGGTTCGTTACTATATACAATTTCTTTTAAGCCGCTTATAGTTATGTGTTCACTCAGTATAGTAATAGGTTCTGCTTTAAAAGAATTTGTCTGCCATCTATATTGAAGTTTACGAATTTTACGAAGTCCCCTTTGAACGAAAAGAGTATCAGAATCTATCTGTATCGCAGGTATAAAAGCTCCACCATAATTTGTGGCTCTCGCAGGTCGTATATTTGCAGGTGTTAATGACTCATTCAGATTATTAGAAGATAGTTTAAATTCTCCGTTATGTGCGCCAAACAATATAATATCTTCTGTAGTTACCCACAGAATTTTAGTAGCTTTCTTAATGGGCAGGGCGATACCATCACTATCCGCACCTGTGCCAAGATCAAAATCTTCAAAGGTGGCCGACTTACTGCCCCATACCCAATTAGGTTCGTCAGGCGTAGCAGCAAAAAATAATCTTAATTCAAACAAGAAGACTAAGGTAGGGTAGTTCGCAGCTCCCCAAGCAGAAGGGGTGTTCATAATTATAAGTACGGCCACGTCACAGGTGGCGTCTGCCGCCCCTCCTATAGTTGCGTTGTCTATTGTTAAGGTATCATCGACTGCATACCCTGTTCCAGTATCGGTAATAGTGACAGAAGTTACTGCTCCACCTGCAACAACTACAGTAGCTTCTGCTCCTGATCCTGCTCCCGCCCCCAATGCGACAGCAGTATAAGTGGCATTTGTATGATCCCCCCCATGAACAATAGTATCGACAGTATCAATGCCGTCTTCATTCATATCTAGTAGACGCCAGGCTCCATGTGCATCACGTTTAAGTTGACGTGGAATGTGATCTTTATGGACGATATAAAGAGTTTCCTCGTCTTGCTCAAATCTTAAGTCTTCAACTTCAGTTTGCCCATATGTGGTAGTGACTTCATACGGTGCGCCAATCACTGCATGGTTACGAAAGAAGCGTATGTAGTTATGGCCAAATTCAAGAATATACTGAAACTCATCTTTATACTTAAACTCTTGAAGTATAGTAGTCTTTGAACTGTCTTTTACTTCTAAGACAAAACGTGATCCCCCACGCTTGTTCGCAGGGCCATGTGGTTGAATTAAAAAATTCTCACATTTACTTAATCCTGCTTTATATTTTTCAAGAGAAACTCTACCTAATAGTCGAGGACTTAACTCACCTCCGGTAAATTCTTCTTGAATTGGATCTACTCTAGGCATTGTACCCTTTCAGACTGCCACCAGTGGCAATCTAGAATCTCTGGTTAAGCCAATCGTTTGCTTGGATTGCCTCTAAATCATCTTCGATAGAGCCTTGAAACTTTGCAGTATTAACTCTGTCCTCGAACGCCTCATCCATCTTAGAGTACTTGGTGTTGCTGTCAGTGATAGAAAAACAAGACTCTCTCGCAAGTAAAGCTGCAAAAGCCTCCTTGAAAGACGAGTCGTACTCATTGGGGTCTGTTATCCTTTGGGTATACTTTATATAGAGAACAGTCTCATTGCAGAGTATTTTATTCTTCTCTAGACGATACTTGATAGTATTTGGGTATATCTCTATGAACTTAAGATAGTCGGCAGGTAAGGTGAACTGCTTGTCGAACTCGAAGTCAGGGGTGGCTACGTCAGGAGCTAGTGTAACCCTTCTTGTGGCAAACTTCCACTCATACTCACGTAACAGCCAGTCACGTTTTCCGTCATATATGTTTAAAAATATTCTACCTGCTTTAGTAGTCGCAGAAATGGCAATGATAGTTAGCTCACCAAGTAGAATTAACGCATTATTCACTATGTCAACTTCTGAAGCCATGTTATCCTCCCTCCTTTATTAATCCTTTCAGCTACCTGCGGAGCTACGTCAGTCCGCAGGTAGGAAAAAGGTTTAATCCAAGACGTAGGCGATGCTACCTTCCAACACATCGCTGGCTGCGATAACGCCGACTGAGGTCACAGTAAGGACTACTCCTGCCTGTGACTCAAATATTTTCCGGTTGTTGTTGGCCACCAAAACAGTGCCCATAAAAACATTACCGGCGGTTTCGACACTAATTGCGTTGTCGAGTCCGTTCGGGTCAGCGACTACGGCATCACCATCGAGATCAGTATATGCCGCCCATCCAATGAGGATGGTGTTAGATCCGGTAGTCATGTTATGGTAAAGAGTGCTCAGAAGGCCCAACATAGCTACCCGACCTGCGGGAAGTTTACAAATACTAATCACTCCCCCTGCGTCACCGGCTACAAGACCATTAGCCCAATCGAAATTGAGTGTACGGATTCTGCCGTGACTCTCAAGTGGGTCTAATCGCACCGAAGGCACGGCGATCAACTTAGCGTACTGAGTACTTTCAGTTATGGCTAATGCTACCATAATGCACCTCCTTAATCCGGTGTCTCGTCACAAGCGATCTCGACAACTTTCTTTTCTTCCATACGGGTCGCCCCGATGGTCATGCCGCACCACACTTGTGTGAGATAATTTTTGTCAGCTCGTTCAGAAACCCTGACATGAATGTCTTTGCCAAGGCCGAGTAACAGACCATCCATCGCCCATGCGTAACACATGGTAATGTCTGAGGTCGTTACTAGTCGTTCCGTTCGAATGAATTTGAAACCTAAAAAGGTATCAATTTCTCCTCTTACCAAGGTCTTAATGGCGTTGTAATCTGAACTCGTCACTTCTTCAAGATCAAGAAGATCTGTGAGCTGCTTGCCGGTCACCATGATGAAAAGTGGAATACTCTCGTCAACGTCATTGGCCCACAGAATGTTCCTGGTGGCTAAGAGTTTGGTGATTGTAAGACCTGTGTTGCCTTCAGCGACCTTTTGGCCTGCTCCTAAGGCTGTTGCGGTTCCACCTGCGACACCTGTATAAGCCGTTCCACCGGCAGCAGCGATGAGTGCATCATCAATGGATCGCCCGAAAGCGTTGACAGCATTGACCGCATAAGGACTTTGCGGGTCTATCAAGACCCTGGTTTTGTCCTCTTGGTCAATGTAATCTGCCCACACATAATCTTCGGGAGATACCCTGCGCCTTGCGTGCGGGGTGTCGGTTTGGGGAGTGTCCATGTGCCGTGTTGTTTTCTTCTGTGCGGCTGTTGCGCCAATCTGCTCGAAGAAAGCATTTTTCCCTACCACGGTTTCGACACGAACGGCTCCTCGAAGGCGTGAACCCTGCTGTTGACTGAGCAACTGGACATTACCCTTGTATTGCTCAACCATTGCAGTGGTTATTTCCTGACTCATTTTCACCTCCTGTTAGGGGTTGTCAAAAAACTTACCTTTGCCAAGGGGTAGTCTCCTGATTAACAGGAGGCCCAAATAAAATGTTCTTGCAGGGGCTTTGGGCCTAGTCTGCAGATTGCCACTGGTGGCAATCAGGTTTTACGCTGCCGCTACGACCAATGAATCCGGCGACAGTTTGTAATAGGTCATGTACCAAGCGATAACTCCATCCCTTGCGGTAGATCCGAGACAGCCAAGAGCACCTGGGCCCAAGATGAAGTCTACTTCTTCCACTGTTACGGGATCGAGCAATTCAACGCTCAATAATGTAGTAGGGGTAAACACACTTGTTGCACCGACATTGTAAAAAATTGTTCCGATGGCCTCGTTATCAACCGCAACAGCTCCGGCATTAAGCTCCACTGTTGCCGAAGGGGCATCAGTAACGTGCCGCAATCGAAAATTTGTGGCGCCCACGATGGCGGTAGTTACAAGACCGAGAATCTTACACCTCACAGGCCCGCCGGTAATAGTGAACAGTGGGTCAAGAGCAGCAAGAGCGGCCCCGTCTGTTTTGGCCACGGCAAACGGCCCTGCATTTGTTGCAATCAACGCATCTCTGGTAATTGCTCCACCCACCAATTGTTTAAGATACGCCATAAGACTTTCTGTGGTGCTCACCGCACCGGCTGCGGCTGCATCACCTTTAGATCCAATAATGTCCCTAAAGTTTACGTTGGCAGTACTATCCGTTCCAACTCGTTTACCTCTTTCCTTTGCTCCCATGTTACCCTCCTTTGTTATGGTTGTTGTTAGTAGCAGTTAAGCGGAAGTTGTAACCTACTGCTGCTACGGTGCGGCTGTTGAAGCGACAGATGTTTGAATGGGCTTATCGCCGTGAATCTGTCGATACAACAGTTGAACTTTCTTAAACAATGCTTCATGCCCTGGAAGTTTAGCATCCAAGTATTCTGGTTTCTTGGTGAGTTCTGCAATTTCTTCTTCTACAGAAGCCTTAGACATAATCACCAGTCCGGTTTGTTTATCAAGACCAAGATCCTCAGCCATCATATCTGCTATCTTAATGAAAGCACGTTGACCGGCTGCGGTTTTGTCTATTCCTGTTGCGCTTAGAAGTTGAGTAAACTCATCTCCTCCAATTTCATTAATGGCCCGTTTGACCAGTACCATCTTTCCATCATACGCAGGGCCGTATTCTGTCCGCATCTTGGCTTCTATATTCAGAGCATCTGTCGCACTTAGTTGTTCTATCTCTCCCACGTTAGTCACTACTCTGGAAGTGAACTCACCAAAAATACTGGTGGCCTGCTTGTCTGACAGCCCATGTTTATGAGCAGTCTCTTTAAACCACTCAGCATCTTTCCCCAGGACTTCCTTCATTTTTGGGTTGTCAGTTTCCGGTAAAGGCAGTACATAATGGTTGGCTGATTCCGGTCTGCCAAACCTATCAAAATGCCCTGTCCACTCCTCATCAGTGGTCGGCATTTTGTAAGTGTCTGCTCCCACCATTTTCTTGGTGTGGACAAACGATTTAGCTACATTGATTGGCATAGGGATCATTTCTGTCTCATCCTTAAAATCCACCAATGAAGGATCTAATCTCATGTCCTCTGGTAGCCCTGCCCTCCACCCATGTTCTTTTGTTGCTGCTGCTGCCGCATCTGCTGCGGCTTGTTCTTCTGGTGTCATAATCACCCCTCTTCCGTTTCAGCCAGTTCCGCTATCTGACTTGGGTTAAGTTTGAGTATCGTTAATATTCTTAGAACTACATTACGTTCTCCAGCCATTCTAGCCAACTCAATAGGGTCAGGATCAAACCCACTGTCAAACACATGATGAGCGGAGCATAAATCTTTAATGACCTCATCAGCATGATCTTTACCTCCAACACCGTCAAAAAGCATACGATATGCCATGTATCTTTTCTTATTTAAAAGTTCGTCTATGTCTTCTAGGATTGACACTGGTGGCAATCTCCTTATTGTAAAGTCCCGAAAGTTGCAGGATCTATTCCCGCCAAATCTGTCTCTGAAGCAGTCTGTACGCCCCTTGCCAGTGAGTCAATGCCTTGACCCTGCGCTCTTAAGTTCTCCGCATCTTGTTTAGCTTTCTCGGCGGCAGCTCTAGCATCCCGTATTTGCTTAACAACCTTCTTATCGTTCAAGAAACTTGGGTTAATACTGAACATATCAAAGACACCCTTTGTCATCTCATCAGTGTTGAAGTTGTCCATTATAGTCTCATCCATTTTTATTAAAGGATCAAGAACCTGGAACGCACGAACCAGACCATTAGCCTGAACCTGCTCTTGCGCCCTAGCTATAGGTGAGGTGTAAACTATCTTAAGTTGCTGTCCGTCTAAAGATAAAGGTACGGGCGGGTACTTGCCCGCACGTGAGAGAAGGCCATCAACCCTACGAATTAAAGGCCCAAGGAGTTCAGTTTGAATACGCCCAAACAACGGCCCCATTAAACGTAACTTCTCCTCTGTCCTTTGAAGCACCTCGGTTGCGGTCATCTGTGGGCCTGATTGAAGTTGTAACTGATCTACATAAAAAGCCTCTCTAATACGTTGGTGGAGTGACTCAGAATACTCAAGACCTATTCCAGGATTTCCTGAAGGTACAAGAGCAATATCCTCTTTAGTGTTCACCCTGCCCTTCTTATAGTAGTTGAGACCGCCTGGAGTGGTTCTTAAAGGTCGTAAGAACCCACTGTGAGGTAACATCAAAGCAGGGTCAACAGTTTTCTGTGCGGCTCGGATAGTGACTTGAGCAACCCGCTGAAGCATTTTACAGTCAGGTAGAGACGTAGATCCCGGCCCACGCCCATAAGTCTCGAAGGACTCTTTATAAAACCTAGCCGCAAAGAAAGGTAGTTCATGGAATCCCTTTTCTTGAATAACGTGTTTCTGATCTACTTCAACATATACGTCAAGAAAAGGTTTATCAGTTATCTTTAACCCTTGAATCTCGTATACCTCTCTTGGCATGATTATTTGAAAACAATCTACCATATGCCTCAGCTTACCATCAGCGACTAAGCCTTGAGTTGGTATAGAAAGTTTTTCTTTACCAAACTTACGGACTAAATGCTCAACTGTTCTCTTGTACTTCCGATACATGGTGTCGATTTGCCCATGCTGGTTCTCGACAAAATAACACTCATAGATTGGCAAGGACATAAAGACTAAAGAGTCATTCTCTAAGATCTCAGAACTAAAAACGTTTAGCTGCCCGAAGGCTCCATAAGACAAATAGGCTTCGTGCATAGCTGTTGAGAAGCCCGCTGAAGCCTTATTGATCTCATGGAACATGATCCGTCTGCGATCTTCTAAATGTACTTGGACATCATGCCTGTCCCATAAACGCAGATCAACAGGCATAAGGGCGGCCCAAGGACTTGCAGGGGAAGTAAGAAGGGAAAAGAGACCGGATGACAGAAGCTGATTGGAGTGTATGCCTACAGAGTCAAACACTTTAGCCATACGTTTTTCACCTGGAAAGGAAATAAAAGTGAAGTTGGCGTGTTCAGGGTACATGATCTCTGCTATCTCCTGGTTAAGTGAGTCAAAATTGGATCGACCAGTAGTCAGTTCACCCATTGTTAAACACGCCCGTTTTACTTGTTCATCTGTCATCTTAGCCATTATACGCCCTTCCAAACATCTTTAGTCGGCCAAGCATGGGGGAAATACTTCCCCACTTGGCTTTTAGGTCAAATTAAGTTCCCTTCCTTATCAAGCGGCCCATCCAGTACGTTGGCCACGTTGAAGTTTGCGATATGATACTTCTTGACAAAGGCGGCTATGTCCAGACCTTTTGGAGATCCTGCCAACCTGCGAGCTTCTTTGATGATCGCCGGGGTCAGACTGCCACTGGTGGCAATCACAATCGCTTTGGCCTCAGCTACCTTTTCTTCTTTTGCTGATGCGGCTGTTGCAGCAAGAATGGCCATAACCTCTTTCTTCCGAGCACCTGTCTTTTTTGCCGGCTTCTTAGGAGCTTCTAAGGTGCCTGGGGTGTCAGGTATCCCTGGAGCTTCTTCCTGTTCCTCGGCCTCCATGAGGGCATCAAAGACACTCCTTGACGGTTTCTCTTTCTCAATAGCTGGCCCCGCCTTCTGGCCTTCCATGAAGTTAAATTCTTCCGATCCTGAAGTTTGTATGTCTACCATTTTACACCTCCCAACGCAGTTTAGACTGCCACTGGTGGCAATCTTAAAAGTTGATAAACTACTCCGATTGTCTACTATCACTATAGCACACTATACAACAGATGTCAAGAACTATTTTTTCGAGTTTATTTTAGATTATCATAGTATTCATTACACTTTTTTGCTTCTCGCCTCTTTTCAGCGGCCCATTTAGACAATTTGCCCCCTGAAGTTTTACTAACTATAACACTCTTTTTACCTCTTAACATTAACTTCGCTGCCTGTTCAAGAGATTGTGGTACAAGAATAAACCCGTCCTTTTTTAAGTCGTTCACATTCATTACACTACTAAATTTTACAAGTTCATTTGTGTCTGGATTCATAGTATCACCTCCTCCTCAGATTGCCACTGGTGGCAATCACTTTAAATAGTCGTTAAACTCACTCCAGTTCATGTTTTCCTTCTCCATAGCCTCTAATTCACGATATTCTTGTATGGCATGGAAAGGCATATCCACATCTAGGGTAGTTCTCATCTCCACACCTGCTGCGAATTGCCTGAAGTTATCTGCAAAGTGTTTTGACCAGTCCTTTACAGGCTGATCTCCCCAAGTTTCTTTCTTCTCATCCCACGGCCTACGATATGTCTTCAATCCTTCGACCATGTCCTCACATTTATCTTCATCAAAGTAACATAAAGGTAATATCTGCCTCATCATGTTATGTCCTTCAGACAATCCATACTTATCTGCTACCTTCATCTTCGGTATAGTGACGATATTGTTAAGTCCAAGCGATTCAAAGGTCTCTCTGCGAGTCATGCCCGTAGAATACTCATGTACCTCTACGTCATGTGGAAAGAAGTGTTCGCCATAGGTATATGGCTTTCCGTTTAACACATTCACGTAGTGACCTGCTGCTTTACGGCTGTTAGAATAGCAGTCTATGAGCCAGTGTTCCCTTCCAGAGTTCTGGTGAAATAAAAGAGTGTTGGTGTCATTAAATCCAAGATCCCACGAAGTGTTGACTACTAGATTTGGCTCCCAAGGTATGCGCTTTATCCTTCCTTCGTCGGCTGCGTCTGCCATCAAGTCTCCTAGTATTGATCCGACGAGACCTGCGTCAAATGAGCAATAGTACTCCTGTTGGATAAGCTCTTCCGGCATCCCACTTTGCCTTTCAAGTTGAATATCTGCTTCAGTAACCACCGGAGTTCCATCTTCCCGATAGGTCTCATTAATAGTAAGCAATTCGGAAAACCAGTTCGGATCTTTTTTGGCGTACATGTACATTTTCCAGAGTGCATTTTTCCCCCTCGGTGTGCCGTTGAATAAGGCCCACCCTTTGTTCTCTATAAGAATAGGACGGAGATAATTCCAAGCAAGAGGTTTGTGGAGTGAGAATTCCGAAAAGATAACGCCAACAGGATTGCTGCCAACGATAGCGTCAATATTGTCCGAACCAACCATCCGTATGATTGACCCGTTCTTAAGTTCAAGCACCATCTGCTGATTTTCTTTACGTTTGATAAGTTGCTCAGGAAAGTGGTCGATGAATCGGAATCCATTTGAGTCCATCCCTTCCCAGATAATTAATCTGGCCTGTTTGTAGTAGGGTAAGATATAGAAGTATGTGCCTACCCGCTTGAACGCTTCACGTGCGAGTATGTTAATAAAGGTCTTGTCCTTCCCTGCACGTCTATGCCAAATAACAACTGCCCGCTTAAATCCATTAGGCAGACAGTCGTATATAGGTTCTTGGTATCCTCTAGGTAGGAAGTTGAAGGGTATGGTTATTCGACTTGGGTCGGTTACTTGGTGGATAGTCGATCCCACTGGCTTCTCGAAGTCTACACCTCTTAAAGAGTCTCTACCCAAGTCCATTACTTCATGTCCTCCGCTTTGTCCAGTACGATGATCTCTGGATCATCGTTGGGAGTGCCACTGGTGGCAATCTGAATGGGTTGACCAGACCCGTTGCCACCAGCGGCAGGGGAGGCGGGTCTGGAAGCCCCGCCGGAAGCGTCAATTTCCATCGAGTTCCCGAACCGATCAATCAAAGTTACTGTTAAACCTTCAATACCGTCAAGCTGGAGATTCCGAGGAAGTATGCGCTTCAATAAGTCTAGATAGGATTTAGGGTCGGCTATAGCCTGTGTGAAAATCCAATCTGCCCCTCCAAGTTTCACCAGTGTGTCTAGCACATCTTGAGCAAACTTGCGGGGAGTATATTTATTGGCCAGTCGATCCAAAGGGGCAGGTGTTGGGGGAACTAACTTTGCCCCTTGTTCTTCAACAGGATCGCTGATAAAATCAAAGTCTGTAAAGTCTATTTCTTGGTTCATATTCTCACGAATCCTAGGTGGTTACGGGTTAGAGGTTTGCCTACTTTTATAGGTTTACGGTTCATGATGTAGGCGTAAGGCCAGGCCCTATTGCAGCTATGGCAAAAGTATACTTGTACGCCTCTGTCTGTTAGGTTCAGAAATCTATCACAATGAGGACACTTCATTTGGTCGCCTCCGCTTTATGATTGCCACCAGTGGCAGTCCGGGCCAATCCCGGACTGCCGAAAGGAGATCTACGATGAAGGAGATTGCCACTAGTGGCAATCCCATTATCACAATAAGCATAACACACTTTACAGGGGATGTCAAGCTTTATTTTTTTATGTGAAAAAGATTAGATTGCCACTGGTGGCTATCCTGTTTCTGACACATAGTCTGTTACGGATTGCTACTAGGCCGCAGGGCAATCTCACAGGATTAAAGGTAGTACGTGTCAGGGCGGATTGTCGCAGCGTGTTACAGGCTCTCTGTGCTTGTAAGGCAATCTAAAAAACGGCCCTATATAATAAGGTATGGGAGTGCCGACATGGAGCAGTTAGACTGCCACCAGGACAGTCCGTAACACTTAATGTATGAGATAGCTACTAGTGGCAATCTGAAAGTGGAAAATTTTTGGGAAATTTTCAGGAAGTTGAAAAACGAAAAGTCCGTGCAGGGGGGTTGGTTGAGTATGCTGTGTGAGTTTCGTTTTGGGGGTACACCCCGTTGATGCCCCATCCCCTAAAGCTTTCTACTGAAACTATATCAGGCGATACTTTCGCAGGTGTGACTGCTACTGGTGGCAATGTCGCAGGTGTGATAGTCTTAACACATACTGTAACAACACTAAGTGTTAAGGCGTGCTAACCCAAGCAAGGAGCAAGCGGGTAAAATTGGTTCAATCCTTCAATCCTTTAGAGTGTAGTC
>SDBT01003011.1_pt1 | contig 29294 bp, 28 predicted proteins | sample 2277101 | NCBI WGS metagenome assembly SDBT01 (sample SAMN10404973, study PRJNA504765) | marine sediment metagenome | isolation source: marine sediment core GS10_PC15, 103 cmbsf | place: Arctic Ocean: Southern Knipovich Ridge | collected 2010
CAGCATAACAGGATACCCGATTTCATGAGCAACATCTTTTGCTTTCTCATGATCAGCAATTGCCTCAGTAACTCCAGGTACAACATGTACTCCTGCTTCAATCATAGATTTTTTCGAATCAATTTTAGAACCCATCAGCTTCATTGCAGAAACCGGAGGGCCAATAAATTCAATACCATTTTTATGACACATCTCTGCAAATTCAGCATTCTCTGCCATAAACCCATAGCCCGGATGAATTCCTTCAGTACTGGACTCTAGAGCAACATCAATTATTTTTTCTTTATTGAGATAGCTCTGACTTGCTGGGCCCGGGCCAATATTGTATTTTTCATCAGCATATTTTACAAAAAGTGCTTTTTGATCAGCATCAGAAAAAACAGCAACAGTACTTATTCCTAGTTCTTTACATGCTCGCATTATTCGAACTGCAATTTCCCCGCGATTTGCTATCAATACTTTATTTAGCATACTGTACAACCTCAATATTGTTTTTAGAGAACCTGGACGATAATATCTCCACTTGCAACAGAATCTCCCTCAGCGACAAAAATATCTTTAACTTCTCCAGCAGCATCTGATTTAATCTCTTGCTCCATCTTCATTGCTTCAATTGTTGCAACAACATCCCCTTTCTTTACCTTATCACCTTTTTTAACTTTAATGGAAAGAACAGTCCCTTGCATGCTTGACTTTATTCCACCTTCAACATCTTTAGGTTTTTCAGGTGCGCTTCCACCAGCTCCTGCGACAAGAAAACCACCTGTTGGATTTACTTTTACTTCAAAAGGTTCACCATCAACTTCAACTTCAAATTCGGTTGGTATCTGCGCAGGACCTGATCTCTGTTCAGGTGGTACTGTTTCAAGCCATATTTGTTTTACTTCTGTAAATGATTGTTTTACCATACTGCGGGTAAGTGCATGATCAATTGGAAGAGGTAATCTATCTGAAGTGAACTCGGGTTTTGCTTGGCCTTTTAAAAACTTTAAGCCAACCTGTGGAAACAAAGTATAAATCATAATATTTTCATCAGTCATTTCTACATCATGTTCTTTAAGTTCGGATTTACATTTTTCCCACATCGGTTTTAATAGATCTGACGGCCTACAATCAATAATTTCATCCTTCCATTTTGGACCAAGTACCTTTTTCATGATTTCAGGTTTAATTGGCGCTGGTGGTTTACCATACATTCCTCTGCAGTAATCTTTTGTTTCTTTTGTAATAACTTTGTATCGGCCATGGAGAACATTCATCACTGCTTGAACACCCACCACCTGACTTGAAGGTGTCACCAAAGGAGGATATCCAAGTTCTTCTCGTACGCGTGCTGTTTCGTCAAGAATATCCCGATATTTATCATGTGCACCTTGTTCTTCAAGCTGAAAGATAAGATTTGAAAGCATACCACCAGGAACCTGATGAAGTGTCACACTTGGATCAACTTTTAATGCATTAAAACGATGGAGATGTCTATATTTATCCCATACTTTAAGGAAATATTTCCTTATCTCTATAAGAAGCTTTAAATCATATCCCGTATCCCATTTGGTTCCTTTAAATGCTGCAACTACACTTTCTGTAGCAGGACCTGCGGTTCCACCAGATATCGGCGACATTGCTGTATCAAGCACATCAATTCCGGCTTCTGCAGCTCGCTGATATGCCATTCCAGTCATTCCACTAGTGCAATGAGAGTGAAGGACGATTGGAAGTTTAATTCCTACACCTTTTACTCCTTTTACAATATCGTAGACACGCTGCGGTGAAATCATCCCTGCCATATCTTTAATACACAAAGAATCTGCACCTATTTTTTCAAGTTCTTTAAATTTATCAACAAAATAATCAACGGTGTGAACTGGAGAAATAGTATAACTGAGACAGGCTTGGACATGACCTCCGTTTTCTCTCACCGCCCTCATTGGTATTTCCATGTTTCTAATATCATTTAATGCATCAAAAATCCGGAAAATATCAACACCGTTTTTCTTTGAAAGATAAATAAATTTTTTAACAACATCATCTGGAAAATTCCAATAGGCAACCGTATTCATCGCACGTTCATGCATCTGCATTGGTGTGTTTGGCATTGCTTTTTTTAACTGTCGTATTCGTTCCCAGGGGTCTTGATTGAGATATCGAATTGAAACATCAAATGTAGCTCCGCCCCAGACTTCAAGTGCAAAAAAACCAACTTCGTCTAATTTATCTGTAATTGGGAGCATATCTTCTGTTCGCATTCTTGTGGCAAGCATGGATTGGTGGGCATCTCTAAGTATCATTTCATGTAGTTGAACCATTTATTTTTTCCTCCATTTTTACTATCTATTTTGGTGATTTTAACGGTTGTAAGTGTTGATGGGTATCTTATCATCCTACTTAAGAATATCGAGACAATTTTCTAAGAGTTAAATATAAAAATAAACTATAGTAAATAATAATTTATTGATTGATTTTTAAAGTTGTTAGTAAGTTTTTAGTATGCCCGCCTCTATTCACCCAGACTGCTTGGAGAAATAATATATGGTAAGAAAGTTCTTAATGATACTACTAAGTTTTTTCATTATTAGCTCTTCATTTCTACAGTTCACATCCGCTGTCTTCCCTGGAGAAATCTATGAAGATAGTGTGGTTCTTACCTATCGTAATGTAACTGTTTATGCACCAGCTGTCGCTGAAACAGACAATGGATATGTCGGTGTTATCTCCACGATAACCGTAACTATACAAAGCAATGGAAGCGGAAGGGTTTTTGTTGATACACTCCCGCTCACGCAGATTGATATGCAGGGTTCTGCACGGCTTTCTGTAAAGGTTGCCAAAGCTCTCGTTAAAAACGATGATCGATGCGAGATAAATCCGGATAGTTATGATTTCTTTTTTGTCGTACGAACCAATTCTCCAATAATTGGAGGTCCCTCTGCAGGTGGAGTGATGACTGCTGCTGTTGTATCACTTCTTGAAAATTGGACGATGGATAATAAAACTGTTATGACGGGCATGATAAATCCCGATGGGAGTATTGGACCGATTGGAGGCATTCTTCAAAAGATAGATGCAGCATATTCAGCTAGTGCAACACGATTCCTGCTTCCAAAAGGTCAGATGACCTATACTGAAATGGTGACAGAAACAACAACGGAAAACGGCTGGGTACAGACCAGTACAAAACCAGTCATAAGAAACGTTGCAGAGTATGCATTAGACAACTATGGAATAGAAGCAATTGAAGTAGAAGATATAAACGATGCTCTTTTGTATTTTACAGGATGGGAGTTTCCCACAACTGAATCAAATGGGAGCATCACAACAGAAGATTACATCAACTCTATGAAACCACTAGCAACCAATCTCCTAAACAATGCGAGAACGTTGTATAAAAATGCGAGTGACTCATTTGATAATTCTACAATTCCAAATCGCTGGCCTGATTATTACAATAATCAAGTCACTAATTTTCTCAACAATGCACATGAACGATTGATAGATTCTGAAAATTGGTACGAACAAGAATCATATTATACAAGTACCAGCAAGTCATTCCAAGCGCTTATTGATTCGCAGTTTGTCACGTATGCCTGCACATATTTTAGTGTAGACGACAAACAAGATTATGTAAACTTACTTCTTAACGACGCAAAAGAATTTCACAGCAATAAAAGTAGTCTTGCAAAAAACGCAGAGGTAAACGGATCAATTTCATTACAGTGTGTTGGGGCTGCCCAAAAACGTGCCTCTGATGCAGATTCTTATCTAGCAGATGCGGAATACAGCTATCAAAACGGTGATTATTTAACGACAATGTATAAGATTTCCTATGCTTTGCAACGAAGCAAGAGTATTGAATGGTGGCTTGGAATCTCCAATTATTTTAATGATACGGGAGATATCAATGATGATGAACTCAATACACTTGCAGGTGAGTACATTGAGGATGCGCAGCAAGCTACTGTTTATTCAGGCGTTATTTTAGAGGAGATGGGACGGTCATCAAGTTATCTTTCTGATGCTGAAGGATTATTGGAACTTGCGAGAACCGATAAAGAAAACGGGTATCCTGCCGCTGCATTTTTTGAAGCTTTAGAAGCACTTGTGAAGGCAAATCTTGCACTTGAACTTGTTGATGGTGCAGATAATGATAAAATAATGAGGGCTAAGGAGAGTGCAAGTTCAAGTATCGCCAAAAGCAGAACTCGTGGTGTCGAACCAGTTCTTGCCATAAGTTACTATGAGTATGCTGAAAGCCTTATGAATGAATCATCAGAAGATATCGCAATAGTGTATTACAAATACAGTGGCATTATCGCAGGGGCACTTGGTTTCACTAGTACTTTTGGTGGGCAGTCATCACGATATATTGGTGTGCCTCCTAAAATTAGTGTTTCACCATGGAATCGTGGGGCTATAAAATATTTTGAATATTTCATTTTTTTTGTAATTATTGGTGGCATCGGAGGTATCGGGATTGGAATACTAATCGGTGCGGCATCTTTGAAAAAACAAGCCCCTAAAACAAAACCTAAGGAGTATAAGCAGAGAAGTATCAATGATTATTACAGAGGGCAAAGCCGATATTTCTCTGAAGATGAAATCCCTCAAAGTATAAAGGATTATTACAAAAATAAAAAGTAGTATTGTACTCGCCAACAAATAATATAGTGAGGAGTAAGATTTTTTATTTTTTTATGGAATGGTATACGTTTTATCCAAGACTTCTTTGTTTTTTCATTTTGACATTTTGACAGAAAAAGTTTAAATAGAATTAATGTTAAATATTAGCATGCTATCATATAACAATATATGGCAAGAAAGTGATAAAAAATGAAGACAAAATATGAATCAATAATCGAAGAAATAGATAAACTTGCAGAGACAAAAGAAGAGAGTAAAAATAAGAAACATGAAGAGCGATGGAAAGAAGCATACACATAACTCTCTGAAGAAAATTTTGATTCTATAAAAGAGAAAATATGCCATGAAATATGGGAGAGCAACTCATGATCTGTAAAATATGTGGAGACGAAACAGATAACAAAAGTAACATCTGCAATGAGTGTAAATTCTCAGTCATAAATCTAGACGAGTTTTTATGATATACAAAAGAGATACGTTTTATCTTACAGAAAAATATTAAAATATAAAGATATGTTTTTAAGTAATTAGTTGTTATACTATTTTTGGGAGATGACATATTATGAAACAAAGAGATTCATACGTCTTAGATGATAAAGACAATAAAGCCGTTGAAATATTTTCGTCGCTGGGGATGCCAAAAAACCTTGCAAAAACATTACTCTACATTTATCAAGTAGATGAATGTCGCTCTGCAGATGTTGAGCATGCAGCAGATCTCAGACAACCTGAAGTCAGCATTGCCATGCAAGAACTCAGACGAAGAGGATGGATAAAAAAGCGAGATCTTAAAAAGGAAGGAAAAGGCAGACCCGTTCACATCTATAAAACTTCAACGCAGTTATCTAAAATAATGAATGACTTGGAACATGAGAAACTAAAAGAATTTGAAAATGTTAAAAAAGATATAACAGAACTCAAAAGCATCATTAAAACTAGATAGACATTTTATCATATAAGATAAAAGAGAAGTAATTTTCTTCAAGAGAACGCCCCACAGAGATTGGTAATTATAAATCTCTGTGAATAGGATGTTCATTACAAAAAAAACAAATAAGAAGTTTTACTTACCCTTTTTAATGCAAGTCTTTGGAGAAATCATTGGTAGCCGAATAATTGTTAAAAAAAAAAAAGATTCTGGACGGCTTTACAGTAGAAGTCATTTTGGCACATTAAATTCTAAAGGGCAGGTGCAGCTGGATTTACTTGAAGGCGTTTTTCTTCTCGGTGAAAATAAGATAAAAATATTTGAAAATAAAATAGAATTAGATTTTCAAACTCTCATAAATTTTGCCACACAAATAATTCCTGAATTTGAAATTAAATATCTCATATTTAAGGATTTAAGAAAAAGAGGGCTTGCAATAAAACTCTGTGACAAAAACGAACAAACAACGTTTTATCAATATAAACAAAAAAAAGAAGAAAGAGATAGACAATGCTTTATCTCTGCATTTTCAGAACGAGATATTTTAGATTTAAAACAGACAAAAAACTTAATACAGGACATAGCTAAGAAAAATGGGGAATTATGGTTTGCAATTGTTGACGAGGAAGGAGACCTTACCTACTATCAGGTCTCATTGTCAGATCTAAAAGGAAATGTTTCCGAGCAAAAGTATGATAAGGGATGCGGTATTCTCCTTAAAAACCGTATTGTACTTTTTGACAAAAAAATTTCTAAGGCTTTGTTCCAAAAAGAATTTTTCGGTAAACCCTTTGGTGAAGGTTTGCAGCTTTCGCTTGTGGAAGGTTTGTATCTTTTGGAAAAAAACGTGATTGATATTGTTTCAACACAAAATAAAAGGCTCTCTGATAAAAAGTGTAAAGAAATTATTTATAAACTCCAGCCGGACATCAAAGAGAGACTCATTGTTTTTTCTGATTTGAAAAAACGTGGTCTCATCGTAAAGACAGGGTTTAAGTTTGGCGCTCACTTTCGAGCATATACTAAACAACCTGACAAGACACATGCTGAGTATCTTGCTCATGTTGTCGATAAGGATTTTAAAAGCCTATGGGCTGAGATGAGTAGAGCCGTGCGACTTGCTCACTCGGTTAATAAAGAGATTGTATTTGCACGAGTTGATGGAAAAAAGATTGATTATATTAAGTTTGGGCGTCTGCGGCCATAATGTTTTTAAATCGAATATGCCTTTCAGTTTTTGTAAAGTTTTTTTGGGAGGAGGTAGAAAAATTTGCTTCAGATACGATGGCATGGTCATGCATGCTTTGAAATCACAAACGATGTAACACTTGTCACTGATCCGCATGATGGAAAATCAGTAGGAATCCCCGCACCAACTGTTTCAGGAGATATTATTTTGGTATCACATGATCATTATGATCATAACAAGGTAAAATCTGTGGAAAAGGATGGCTCTAAAGTTGTCACTGACGGACGGAAACGAACTATTTTGAATGTTCAAATAAATGGCTATGACTCATTTCATGATGAAGCCCATGGTGAAAAAAGAGGCAGCAATATCATCTTTAAGTTTGTTTGTGATGATATCGCCTTCTGTCATCTTGGTGATCTTGGACATACCCTTGATGAAAAAACCATTCAACAGATAGGAGACGTTGATATCCTCTTTATTCCAATTGGTGGGACATATACATTAGATTCTGATGAAGCATGGGAAACCATTCATGCAATACAACCAAAAATTACTGTACCTATGCACTATAAAATCGAAGGGCTTTCACTACCCATTGCAGGTATTGATACATTTTTGGAGAAAAATACCCACAAAATCCTTAAAGTTGGAAATGAAATAGATATTGAAAAAGAAGAAATTCCAAAGGAACCTGAGGTTTGGGTGTTTACGTTATAGATTTCTTTTGAAATACTTCTGTATTGACACAGTTTGGCGGTATTTCTCCTTTTAATCCAGCTATCATGTTTTCAGCAGCCAGTAAAGCCATTTTTGTCCTTGATTCAATGGTTGCTGAAGCAGAATGTGGCTGAAGGATGACGTTATTAAGTTTTATGAGTTCTTCGCTGATATTTGGCTCGCATTCATAGACGTCAAGTCCTGCTCCAAAAATCCATTTCTCTTGTAATGCTTTTACAAGTGCTTGTTCATCGATTACGGGTCCACGTGATGTATTGATAAGAACTGCTGTTTTCTTCATCATTTTTAGTTCTTTTTCACCAATCAGATGATATGTTTCTTTGTTTAATGGGATGTGAAGGGAGATAAAATCGGATGATTTGAGAAGTTCGAAAAGTTCTACCTTTTTTGCTTTTAATTCACGTTCTAATAGTTCGTTGATGTTTCTTTGAACATATAAAACATGCATGTTGAATCCTTTGCTTTTCAAAGCAAATGCGGTTCCTATTCTTCCTGCACCAACGATCCCTAGTGTCTTATTTGAAATGTTTTGTCCGCACATAAGCAGGGGGTCCCATCCTTTGAATTTACCGGCTCTTGTAAACTTGTCTGCCTCAACGATGCGTCTAGAGACAGAAAATAATAATGTCCATGCCATCTCTGCAGTAGCATCTGTTAAAACACCTGGTGTATTGCTTACAGGGATACCATGTTTTGTAGCTGCATTGATATCAATGTTATCATAACCAACTGCATAACTTGCTATCATCTTTACTTTTGATTCAGAAAAGATAACATCTTTGTCTATTGGATCAGTAAGAAGACACAGAAGTCCGTCTTTTCCCTTTAGTCCACTTATTATTTCTTGCTTTGTAAGAACTCTATTATAGGGATTTATTTCAACATCAAATTTTTTTCTTAACAATTCAAGTCCAGGTTCGGGGATTTTTCTCGTAACAAATACCTTCATACAGATCCTCTTTGGTTGTTTGATATCAAAAGAATATAAAGATATTTTGAATAGAAAAACTTATGGTGTATCATACTCTAAGAGATAAAAATGTTAAATACTTATCTTTTAAGAGTAGCTATAAATAAAAGTATAAGGATAGCTAAATCAAATAAACCTGCATAGGTGCTTGTAAGAATTGAGGCGATATCTTCATAAAATAATCCTAAGCTGAGTAGAATTCCTTTTACGAGAAATACTACAAAAACAAAACTGACAAACAAAAGTTTCATATTTTTATATTTTTTATAACTTGCAAGTGATACCGCAAGCAACCCAACTGAAAATATTGTAATAAATGCACTGATGATAATGTCCTGAATCTCCATTATAGCACCAAAAGGACATATGAAGAGAGTATATAATAATTTTTGCTATTTCAGTAAGTTTTTCTAGGGGATTTTTGTAATTTTTATAGTTCTTCTTTCACTGTTTCAAAACAGGCAAAGGTTAAGGTCTTTCCAACTCCTTTCAGCTGCCTTAGTTTATCAACAACAAGTTTTCCGATATCTTCTAAGGATTTTCCTCTCACTTTGAGTAGTAGATCGTATTCGCCAGAGATGATGTGAACCTCATACACTCCAGGTATTTTTGCAATACGTTTTGCGAGCTGTCGTTTTGATAGATCAGGATTTGGAATTGGAATAGAACGACTCACGCGATATATTTGTGGGCTTAAAAGAATAGAAGAAGCATCATTGTTCCCAAAGATTCCCGGAAAAGAATGCATCTAAAATATTTTTTTAGATTGCACATTCTCTATAGTTAATGGGCAAACCCTCTTCATTAACTTCGATTCCTTCTACCATATGAGAAGGTGTTTGGAAAAAGGTAAGATCAATATATCCCCAATCATCACGATCAGGATACCCCGGTTCATCTCGACTCCCATCTGAATAATCAAGTATTAGACCATCAGTTTTTCCTGAAAAAATACGAGCTATTGGAAGTGTACGATACATTTTATAGTAATTCATACTGCTCATATAATTATTCCATTCATAAACTGCATCTGAGCTAATATTATCAATACCTTCACTATGATCCGGCAGGAGTTTTAGACTATGACCAAGTTCATGCAGTACTTGAATAGATTGTGTTAATCGTTGAAGTCTTGGTGATATGCTTCGACCTCGGAAACCTTCGGTTAAAAATTTTTGTGAGGCGCCTATGCACATTACGTCATACCATCCTTTGTAGTCTTGCGGGTGATTCCATCCTGCATCATAAGCCATCACAAGATAACGAAATACACCTTTTCTTTCATCTGCAAAGTTATACTTGTAATATTCAGATGCTTTACCTTCTGCTTGATCAATGTAGCGACCAACGTGATCCAAGAGTTCACCTCCATCTCCCATAGAACCATCATCGAAATGAACTGATATTGTGTTGGAATAATTGAGTTTTTCATAGTTATGTTGACTGAATTTATCAATTACTAATTGTTGAGCTTCCTCCCAAAGGACATAATCTGGGCCGAAAGTTTTTCCTTTCATAAAATCTACTTCAATGTAAATCTCTGGTTGATATGGATTTGCAAGCCATTTCTCCATCATGTATTCTTCAGTGTTTTGTAAACCATCTAAATCAGGATCAAGAGTAGAATGGTTATCAAAGATAAATGGATCATAACCCCATTTCCATTCCCATGTTGTTGGAATGCCGTCGTTATCTGGATCAAGTTTTGAGTCGTCAACAAATGGATTAGTACCTAAGATATTATTTTCTGTCCAATAAGGTATTCCATCGCCATCATTATCACTCATATGAACTTCAAACCATATCTCATAATTTTCATCAATAAAGTGACCATATCCATCGCTATCATCAAAGGAATCATCACCTGTCCATCGACCTGTTTTAAAATCATATGTTATACTAAAGGATGAGACTTCGTCTTCAATAGTTGATAACAATTTTCCTGTTGTTTCAATAATCTTAAAGTCGATATTACATTGTTCTGTTTCATTATCAATATCTCTAAAAGGCTCCCATGAAACATAATCAGTGTCCCAACCCGTTATTGTTTCACCTGTCAGCGTAGCATCATTTAGAGTTACCTCGAAATGAAAACTTGGCTGTTCCTTCCAAGATCTCCCTGTTCTTCTCATTACATCTTCAATTCCTCTCTTGCGAATTCGATGGATTTCAAGAGATACTGTTTGTTCTGCTAAAGGGCTGATACGATCATCAATTTCTTCAGTTACAGGCTCATCTTCATTATCATCCTCTTCATCTTCAAAATATTCATAATAAACAAAAACACTGGATAAAATTAGGATAGCTATCACTATTAATGTTATTCCTAGTATCAATTTCTGTTTGTATCGAAGGTACATTTTTTACTAGTCCCCCATTTATATGAATAATATGGTTATCTATTTATATAAAACTATCGGCTAATTTTAATAATATAATAAGAAATTTATGACGATATTGCAAATTACTATTGTGAAGAAAGAGTTTTTACAAGAGACATTAAAATTCCATTCAATGACACATCAACATTATAGGTCTTACCAATATCAAAAAGTACACCATTTATTGAGTCAATCTCTGTCTTTTTTCCTTTTTGAACACTTTGAAGCATAGAAGAATAATTTTCAGATGTTTTTCTGATAACCTCTTTTGTTTTCTCTAACATGTCCTGATATGATAGTTTTAATCCATTAGCATTTGCAACATTTGTAGATTCTTCACAAATTTTTTCTACAATTTTTTCAAGTATTGGGTTTTCTAAAAGATATCCATTTTTACATCCAAAAGAAGCAGTAATTGGATTAATACAGGAATTTACTATTGCTTTTATCCACATATCTTTTATTATATTATTACTAATCGTAGTTTCAATACCAACCCGATTGAAAATATTTTTAATATTCTGAATACGCCCTGATATATTACCATCTAGCTCCCCAAGAATAGTATCTCCAAAACCAGTATGTCTGATGTACCCAGGTTTAGAAAAAAAAGCACCATGAGTTGTAATGCCTGCAATTATTTGATTCTCACCAACAACGTCCTTTATTGAATTAATATTATCTAATCCATTCTGAAGAGATAAAACAACAGTTTTGCTGTTTAAGATCTGTTTTGCCTGATATATCGCAGACGCTGTATCATATGATTTAACAGTAATTATTAAAAGATCAGAAGAAAAAGGAATAGAATCAAAAGAATCATAAGCAGATATTTTAACATTCAACTTAGTCTTCTCATCAATAGTAAGACCATTTTTTCTAATATCAGATACATGAGGTATTCTACCAAAAAGAATAACATTATTTTTTTTAGAAAGCAGCCCACCGAAAAGTGAACCAATTGCACCAGCGCCAAGGATAACAATGTTCATATTACAATTTCCAACTCCTTGTATTTTTAATAGTAATTACTGATTTTGATTTAAACTGGTTACTAATAATAGAGCTCTTGAAAGAAAGTTTATCGTATCGGATAAGTATTAAATCATAGTTCATCTAAACCAAAATCAAACCGGGATTCATTAACGTTTTCACTTCTAAATTTTTTAAAAGGCTATATTTGAAGTGTTGTAATCCACTCAGCAAATCCAGTAAGAGCGAACTGAACAGCAATAGCTACTGTCAGAAGACCCATGATCCTTGTAAAAGCATCCATCCCTTTTTTTCCAAGAACCTTAATGACAACGACAGACCCCATAAAGATTACAAAAGTAATTGCCATGGTCAATAGAATTGCAATAATTACGATAATTACCATAATCCACCAACTAAAATCAGGAATCTGCATACTAACAATAGTAACAGTTATTGCACCAGGGCCGGAGAGTGATGGAAGTGCTAAAGGAACTAATGCCATGTCAGATGATGGTTGTTTTTTATCAGGAGGCCCTTCCCCAAATTGTTCTCCTCGTCTAAGCATATCAAGACCTACAAAACCCAAAAGAAGACCACCAGCAATTCTAAGAGCATAGACTTCTACATTAAGATAAGAAAGGATGCTTGAACCAGCAATTGCAAAAATAATCAATAATATTGCTGCATACATTGCCGCATTTTTTGCAGTTCTAATTCGCTCTTGTTTTGAGGATTTTGCAGTAATTACCGAAAATAATGCCAGCGTTGATGATGGATTGACAATAATAAATAAAGGTATAAAGACAGCAAAGAATGTTGAAATAGGATCAGTTGTCATTAAAGTGTTATCTCAAATTTATTTTATTAATCTTTGGTGAAAATCATGATATAATAGTTTCGGCGTACTTAGGAAAAGCTTGAAAAGCAAATATTGAATGTGGAAACACAATCAACTCTTTACTTTCTAATGCCCAGGGGGACAACGTTGAAAGACATTATCATAAAAGGTGCACGAGAACATAACCTTAAAAACATAAACGTCACACTTCCGAGAGATAAATTTATTGTAATTACGGGTATTTCTGGCTCTGGAAAATCAACACTTGCATTTGACACAATTTATGCAGAAGGACAGAGACGATATGTCGAATCACTCTCAGCTTATGCTCGTCAGTTTCTTGGCCTTATGAGCAAACCAGATGTTGACAGTATAGAAGGATTGTCTCCAGCAATATCAATTGAACAGAAAACAACAAGTAAAAACCCACGAAGTACCGTAGGCACTATCACTGAGATCTATGATTACCTACGACTTTTATATGCACGAGTTGGAACACCGTATTGTCCAAATCATAATATAAAAATAATGCCGCAATCACCAGAGAAGATTGCAAAAAGAATTGCAAATGAATGTAATGGCATGATTACTGTTCTTTCACCAATTATTCGTCAGAAAAAAGGAACATACGAGCAGCTCTTTAAAGATTTAAATAAGGATGGTTACACACGAGTACGAGTCGATAAAGCAATCTATCGAACCGACGAACAAATCACGCTTGACCGATATAAAAAACACGACATTGAAATCGTAATTGATAGATTAAATGTAAAAGACAAATCACGTCTTAACGAAGCATGTGAACTGGCCCTTACTAAATCTGACGGGCTAATTTTTGTTGTTGACGCAGAGGAGAATGAATATGTTTATTCGTCAAAAATGACGTGTCCAAAGTGCGGGATGGTGTTTGAAGAACTGCAGCCGAGGATGTTTTCGTTTAACAGCCCCTTTGGTGCTTGCGAGGAATGTCATGGTCTTGGCATTAAAATGGAGTTTGACTCTGATCTCATTATTCCTGATGAAGAGTTATGTATTGCTGATGGAGCGATAAGGCTTTATAAAAACATGCGAGATGGATGGCGTGTCCATTATCTTGGGGGTGTAGCGAAACATTTCGACTTTGACATATTTACCCCTATTAAAAATCTAAACGAGAGACAATATAACGCTATTATGTATGGATCCTCAGAGCTTATCAGATTTAATATGGTTATGAAAAATGGTGATTCACACTGGTCACATAAAGGAAGATGGGAAGGACTTATCCCTCAATCTGAACGACTTTATAAACAAACAGAGTCAGAATATCGAAGGAGGGATATGGAGAAATTCATGCGTATTTCTCCCTGTCCGATATGTAATGGAAAAAGACTCAAAAGAAAAATACTTAGTGTTAAAATTGAAGATAAATCAATTATTGATATTACTGATCTATCTATTAAGAAATGCATTAGTTTTTTTAAAACCCTCACGCTACCGAGAAAAAAACATGAAATAGCAAGACAGATCCTAAAAGAAATCAGACAAAGACTGGAGTTTCTTGACAAAGTTGGCCTGAACTATCTCACCCTTTCGAGGAATGCAGGGACACTTTCTGGCGGTGAAGCACAGCGCATTCGTCTTGCCACACAGATCGGGTCAAATCTTATGGGGGTAATCTATATTCTTGATGAGCCATCCATTGGGTTGCATCAGTGTGATAATAAAAAATTGATTGATACGTTGCATAGATTGCGAGACATTGGAAATACCTTAATTGTCGTTGAACATGATGAGGAAACAATACGACATGCAGACTATGTTATTGATATGGGTCCTGGCGCGGGGCTTCATGGCGGAAGAATTGTAGCAGAAGGAACACCTGAGGAAATCGAGAGGAATCCCAATTCACTTACCGGTAAGTATCTATCAAAAAAACTACAAATTGATCTTCCAGATAAAAGGAGAAAAACAGATAGATATATACGTTTATATACATGTTCTGAGCATAATCTTAAAGATATCGATGTAAACATCCCACTAGGCGTATTAACATTAATTACTGGTGTTTCAGGCAGTGGGAAATCAACGCTTATCTATGATATTCTTTATAAAGGCCTGAAAAAGATACTATATAAATCTCGGGTAACTCCAGGAAAACACGAACTCATTGAATTTGATTCAAACATCGATAAAGTAATAGTTATTGATCAAAGCCCTATTGGAAAAACACCGAGAAGTAATCCGTCAACGTATACGAAAGTGTTTGACGAGATCAGAAAAATCTTTGCGCAAACATCTGAAGCAAAAATAAAAGGATACAAACCAGGACGATTTTCCTTTAATGTCAAGGGCGGGAGATGCGAGGCATGCGGGGGAGATGGACTTATCAAAATTGAGATGCATTTTCTCCCAGATATTTATGTGGAATGTGAAGAATGCAAAGGCAGGCGATACAACAAAGAAACACTTGAAGTAACCTATAAAAGAAAAAACATTGCAGATGTACTAGATATGAGCGTCGAAGAGGCTCTTGAACTTTTCAAAAACATTCCATTCATCAGAAGAAAATTGGAAACTCTTGCTCAAGTTGGTCTTGAATATATTAAACTTGGTCAGAGTTCAACAACATTATCGGGTGGTGAAGCACAACGTATAAAACTAACAAGAGAACTATCAAAAAGAAGCACTGGAAATACAATTTATCTACTTGATGAGCCAACAACAGGCCTTCATTTCCATGACGTTAAAAAACTAATTGATGTCCTCAATAATTTAGTTGATAAGGGAAATTCTGTCGTTGTGATCGAACATAACATTGAAGTCATAAAATCAGCTGATTATATCATCGATCTAGGGCCAGAAGGCGGAGATCTAGGAGGCAAAGTAGTTGCTACAGGTACACCAGAAGAAGTTTCAAGAAATAAAAAAAGCTATACAGGAGAAGTATTAAGACCAGTTTTTTCTAAAGGAAAATAGCCATGATTGATATAGATACACTACCAATGAGTCCAGGATGCTATCTATTCAAAGATGATAATGACAAGATAATTTATATCGGAAAGGCTAAAAATATCAAAAAAAGAGTTAAATCCTATTTTCAAAAAGAGTATCTTGATATAAAAACCCAAAATCTCCTAAAAAATATTGACTCATTAGAAATTATTGCAACTGATACTGAATATGAAGCACTTATTCTTGAAGATACTCTTGTAAAAAAACATCAACCAAAATACAATATTAGGTTAAAAGATGCAAAATCATTTGCACATATTCTTCTTACAAAAGAAGATTTTCCAAGGGTTGTTCTTGCAAGAAATGGTAGTGGAATTGGAAAGTTTTATGGGCCTTTTGTCTCTGGAACTGAGCGAGATTATATACTTCGTTTTTTAAGAAAAACTTTTACTCTTAGGACCTGTAAAAAATTGCCAAAAAGAGCTTGCCTTCGTCATCATATTAAGCTATGTGATGCACCATGTATTGATTTGATTTCACAAGATAAATATGAAAAAAAAATTGATAATGTAAAGCTTGTTTTATCTGGAAAGTCAAAACAATTAATAAACAATTTAAATCAAGAAATGAAAAAAACCTCTAAAAGTTTAGAATTTGAAAAAGCTCTCACTCTTCGCAATCAGATATCTGCAATTAATCATCTTAATGAAAGACAAAACATGCAAAGACAGAAAAAATATAACGAAGATATAATCAACTATATAATTAAAGATGGAAAGGTGTATCTTATACTTTTTAATATTTACAAAGGAACTCTTGTGAATAAAAACGAATTTGTTTTTGATTTTCATGATGAGTTTTTGGATGAATTTATCGTGCGGTATTATTCTGAAAACACTATCCCAAAGGAAATCATCGTTTCTGAACCAGTAAGTGATCCAATTTCTGAATTTCTCGCACGAAAGAAAAAAAGTAATGTAAAAATATTTGTACCAAAACGTGGTGAAAAAAAACAGCTCTTACGTTTGGTTTTAAAAAACATTGATATAACATTTTTTTCAAATACTGAAAAAGTTAAAGATCTTAAAAAGAAACTAAATCTAAATGAGACCCCGACAATAATAGAATGTTTTGATATCTCTCATCTATCAGGTACTTCAACGGTTGGTTCTATGGTTCAGTTTCGAAACGGAAAGCCGGATAAAAATAATTACAGGAGATTTAAGATTCGTACCGTCGAAGGAGTTGATGATTTTGCTGCAATTTCAGAGGTTGTAAGACGGCGGTATTATCGACTGAAAAAAGAAGACGCAGAGCCTCCAAATCTGATCGTTATTGATGGTGGCAAGGGACAGCTTAATTCTGCAATACATGAGCTTGAAGAACTTGATTTGAAATTACCGATTATCTCTATTGCCAAAAAACTTGAAGAAATATATATTCCAGGGGAGACCCACCCAGTTCAACTTGATAAAAAAGATAAAGCACTTCAATTTATCAGGGAAATGCGTGATGAATCACATCGGTTTGCAATTAAATATAACCGACTTTTAAGGAAAAAAGAAATGATAGCATGAACAAAGAATATCGATTTGATTTACAAACAAAATTTCAACCAGAAGGATCGCAACCATATGCAATAAAAAGACTAACTCAGGGGATTAAACAAGGATATTCAAAACAGACACTTCTTGGAGTTACTGGAAGTGGAAAAACGTTTACCATGGCTAATGTTATTCAAAATGTTCAAAAACCAACACTTGTTTTTGCACATAATAAAACACTTGCTGCGCAGCTATACAGTGAGTTTAAAGACTTTTTTCCTCATAATCGTGTAGAATATTTTGTCTCATATTATGATTATTATCAACCAGAGTCATATCTTCCTCAAAAAGATCAATATATTGAAAAAGATGCTGATGTGAATCCTAAAATTGAACAGATGAGACTTGCTGCAACAGCATCGCTTCTCTCAAGACCTGATACTATTGTTGTTGCATCTGTTTCCTGTATTTATAGTGCAGGTGATCCAAAAGAATATCTAAAAATGGGTTTTGAACTTCGAGTTGGAGATGAGTTTAATCGTAATGATATTTTGAAACGTCTTATTGATTGCCAATACGAGCGAAATGATCTGGATTTGCGGCCAGGTCGATTTCGTGTAAAAGGAGATACGATTGATCTCGTACCTGCATATTATAATAATATTTTCAGAATTGAAATGTTTGGAGATGAAATCGAGCATATCAAGGAAATCAACAAAGTAACAGGTGATACTGTTGATGATCTGAAATATTTCTTTGTTTATCCTGCCAAACATTTTGTGATTGGTGAAGATAAAAAAGAAATGGCAATCGCATCAATTAAATCTGAACTTGAAAAGCAATTAAAAACACTTGATATGTTTGAGGCTCATCGTTTGAAACAAAGAACATTTTATGATATTGAAATGATTGAAGAAACTGGTTTTTGTAAAGGAATTGAGAATTATTCCCGTCATTTTGACAGAAGAAAACCTGGTGATAAACCGTTTTGTCTGCTTGATTATTTCCCTGATGATTTTCTCCTGTTTATTGATGAATCCCATCGGACAATTCCACAGGTTCATGGAATGCATCATGGAGATTATTCGAGGAAAACATCATTGATAGATTATGGTTTTAGATTACCTAGTGCTTTTGATAATCGTCCTCTAACCTTTGATGAATTTAAATCGTATATGCATAATGTGGTTTTTGTATCTGCAACACCGGGTGATTATGAAATATCAATTTCAGATCAGGTTGTCGAACAAATTATTCGACCGACAGGTCTTGTTGATCCAGAGGTGGAAGTTCGCAGGATTCATGGTCAAATACATGATCTTATTTCAGAGATTGCAAAGACTATCAAACGAAATGAAAGAATTCTTGTTACAACTCTTACTAAAAAACTTGCAGAAGAATTAACTGAGTATCTTGCCGAACAAAAGATAAAAACAAGGTATCTTCACTCTGAAATTGACACTCTTGAAAGAACTGAGATTATTAGACAACTTCGCCTTGGAAAATTTGATGTTCTTGTTGGTATTAATCTTTTGCGTGAAGGTATTGATATTCCTGAAGTTGGATTTATTGGTATTCTAGACGCTGATAAAGAAGGATTTCTAAGGGATGAACGTAGTCTTATTCAGATTATTGGTCGAGCTGCACGAAACGTGAATGCAAAAGTTGTTTTGTATGCAGATAACATAACTAAGTCTATTAAGGGGGCAATTGAAGAAACAAATCGCCGTAGGGATATTCAATTAAGATATAATAAAAAACATAACATCACTCCTACAACAATTGTTAAACCAGTAAAAGAAAAAGTTGTAGAGGTTAAAGATACTAAACATATCCCAAAAAGCGAGATTCCACAGATAATTGTTGAGCTTGAAATGGAGATGAAAAAAACAGCAGATAACCTTGATTTTGAAACAGCAATTCATCTTCGTGATAGAATAAATAAGTTGAAACATTCATTGATCAGTTAATATTTTTATTAATTATTTAAAAGTGCAGGGGGAGCGATTCGAACCCTATTTTACCGGTGAAAACAATGTGTTTTCTCCAGTTGATGGTTGAACTTTTTATTTACCCCATCCTGCCTTACTTTTTCAACATACATGTTCACACGTTTATATCAGTTTTAAAATTTTATTTTCATTCCTTTTTTGTGTTTTGACTTTACCAATATAGATTAATTTTAATGTTGACATCTTTTTCATATTTTTCTACCTCATATCTTCAATTTCATAACATATCCTCCTTTAAAAATCTTTTAATGTTTTCTGCTGGATATTAGCAAATAACTTTCTCCTGCAATATCAGAATTAGTTTCCATCGGGGAGGGAACGCGAATTTACTGGCAAAAATACTGTTTCCCAACTGTTGGCTTGTACATAAGTCAGCAGACGTATCCTTAACAATGTAAATGAGAAAATCATCCGTGAAACATAATGCTTGAGTGATGAATTATATAGTAGCGATAAATTACAACTTAGTGTTTAGCGTGAAAAAATGAGTAAATACATATTAGCTAGGAAAGCACATACCTGTAAAATGTGCCATAAAGAAATACCAACTGCAACACTGTGTGTCACAGTAATGTCTAATACACTCAAATATTATCATGACGAATGTTTCAAAGAAACACAATATGCAGGAACGATAATCAACCCTGAATTCAAAGAAAAAGTAATGAGACACGACACTTTTATCGGGAGGAAATAAACTTCTAGTACAATTAGTATGTATACCACACTTTTTGATATTTTTTGTTTGTGCAATTTGAAGGATTATTGACATTTTGACAGCATATGTTTAAATAGAGTCAATGATAAATAGTAACATGCTTGGGAGAATATGAACGGGAAATGTGTGGACCGGTTGATTGGCAAATACTGTAAAATCGTTACAAAAGAACCTGGAGAAGATAAGTCCCATGTCGTTACAGGGCTAGTTAAAAGCATCGACCATGAAGACGGATTCATAACGATTGAATCACATCAAGGTCTGGGTGTTCTGAATATAGATACAATTATAGCAATAAAGCCAAAGAAACAAGAGAAAATAGTTTGAGTAAACTTCTTCATCTTCTATCTCTTATTGATCCAAGTATTTCTCTTCCAAAATCTGTGAGTCTATAAATCTTTATGTTTTTACCACCACTCACCTGCTCAACAATGTTCAGACTAATAAGTGATTCATCATTCCTGTATCTTGAATCCATCCCACGTATCGCACCAATAACATTTGTCGGCGTTGTCTTAACATTATATGCAATTTCAGAAGTATAACTCCCGCTGGGACTTATATCAAAAAGATAATCTGCAATCTTTTTTCTGACGTTACTTCTCCTAAGTGACCGTATAATAAGTGGTCTTAACATCTCTGGAGAAGTAACTGATTCATCTCCATCCTGCATCCCATATCCCAGTTACTATGACATATGTTAACTTGATATTAAATAATTATCGTCCACTTACATATGCACTTACATAAACGATTTGAACGCTATCGAGAGGAAGACTGATTTACGATTTTACTTGTAAATACCTGATTTAGTTAGGTTTTAACCTTTTTTCAGATAATCTCATAGGTATCTACTTTATCATAGTTCAATGCCGCTGGGGAGAATACGGTGTATAGGTAGTAATCCCCGTGGTGAAAAACTGATTAAAATATGAGACAAAAAGATATATCGTTTTAGTGCTTATAATACTTTAAGTATAATTCTCAAATTTTATTCTTGAACCTCTTCTTGGTTTTCATAGAACCAAATTTTTGGATTACAAATAAACTTAGGATTTTGATTCATATAAATCGTTTTCGTCCAATTTGAATCTGACCATGCACATCCAAGAAATATGTCAATAATTGCTTCTATATCTTTGTTTTTGGCTATCTTTGGCCAAGTTATCGTAAATTCTTCTCCCGTTTTATTTATAAATATGGATAATATTACATTTTCTAATGGGTGAAATTCATTCAATATTTTTGATACTCGTACAAATAGATTTAAGGGTTCTGCAGGTAGACGAGTAATGGAGTAAAAGTATTTCGTTTCGCTTAGAAAAAATTGATATTCATCAAAAGGTGGGTCTTTTGTTTTTTCATAGAAAATGGTATTTGCTATATTGTCCACTTGTATGTCATTGTGAATTTCACCAATATCATATAATTTACGTTTAAAGGTCTCTATTCCATGTTGCAAGCTTGTTGATATACCATGAAAAATTGTTAAGGTGCGTTGATTTACTGCACGATTATGACCAATAACATTTCTTATTTCCCTAAGTTCATCGATTTTTGAAATAATCAAATCATGTTTATAACCAGTAAGTTCGTTGACAATTGGCCAAATAGATTTCATAGTCAATAATTGATTTAACTCATCTAATGTTGAGAACCATATAATATTATCACTATTTTCGCAATCTAGGTGAACACGATCTGAAAGATTATGTAATCTTGATTTTAAGTTTTTATATAAATCATCAGGTAACGCTCCTGTCCAGTTGGGACCATACTTAGTCATTAAAGCTGCATAGGCTATTCGTCTAATCCACTGTTCAATTGTATAAATTTCACGATAAATAATTGTATTTACTTCTGGAAAAGGTATTTCCCCAGAGAAACTTATTGTTCGTTTAATGTTCATATTCATCAATCCGTTAAATCGCAATATAATCACATATTACTTAATACGATTCTCTTCACCTAAGTGCTCGAATCCCGAGGCGGGGATACCTTCGAAAAGTTAATAGCCCGATAGAAGAAAAGGGTGAAAAAATCATCATCTTTTTTGTTCCTATTCAATAGTCTTCTCATCTTTTGAGGGATTTCATCCCAATGATTATATGTTTCTTTATCAATTTGTTTTCCAGTTTTGTTTAATAAGGCAACTACACCTCTTGCTTCTTGAGATGGTGTAAAGCCACCATAGAGATACACTCTAAATCCTATTGTATTATATTCTTCCTTTTTTGGAATATTATCACCGTCATTTTTCCAAAAGAATTATTCACCTATTTTAAATTATTGTTTGTGACATCTTTTTCTTTCTTTTGACTAAGTATCATTTTCGTTTCATTCCATTCAGAGATTAATTTATTTATTTCTTTTTCATGTAACATAATTTCAATATTTTTTTCTTTATCTTCAATTACGATGCCATATCCTTTTCCATCACAAGCTTGTTCAATTATAATATCTGTTATATAATCACCTCCAATTCTATTTCAACATATCTATTGTTTAAATAATTTATGATGGTTTTAATAGTTTGTACTTAAAGTCTAATACTTTGACCTTAAAATAAGATTTTTGACTTTTTATTCACTGTTTTACCCTATTTTAAGGGCAAAGCCCCCTTTTTCAGGTTCTGTTGATTTAAGGCGTGTTGAAATTGGAGTGTTGAATTAGGTGTGGCAAATATTATAAATTGATAGTTACTAGAGTTTATATAAGAAAAACGTTATGTAAATCTGGGTGAGTAAAAATGACTGAATATAGAGTTCATGGAACTGGTAGAGAAAATGATTGTAGAGGTGGAAATATTACCCATCTAACTGTAGAACTTCCAGACGGATGGAAAACTTGGAGATCAGAAAAGATAATTGAAATGATTGAAAGAGAAGATGGGGATGACTTCTGGTCGTATCATTATCTTAACGGAGAAATTGACCATAGAACCAGAATACTTGTAGAAGTAGTTGATGATCCAGATGGTAAATATTTGAGAACAAGAAGAGATGAAACCGAAGATAATAACTTGTTGGAGTTGCCAATATATCATTACGATAGTAATAGAAATATGTGGGTTCGCTGCTAATCAAAATAATAGGAGAAGGTGATGATATGGATCCTTTAACAAGCGCAGCTATAATAGCAATAGTTACTATTATTGTAGGACTTATATTGCGATTTGCATTAAAGATAGATATTTTTCCAATTGCTGCCTCGCTTACTATTCTGTTTTTTTTTATACCTGTCATTATTGCTTATTTTAATTATGTAAATGCTCCGACTCATGACGTTGAACAAATGAAACAGTTTATTGATTACTTTGTTGAAGCTTTTGTAAATTGGTTTCCAGGTGTAATAATTGCAGATGTTGTCTTTGCTTTTGCTACTAAATTGTTAGAGCCTTTTGGTATTGACTTGTAAAAAAAGTATATGAATGAAAAACAACATTAAGCATTGATGGAATTTGGATATTTTGAAACATTCAATTTTTTAATAGTAGAATCCCAAATTATTGCCACTTTAATAGGTTTTGAAGCTATATTATTTATTTTTTGGTATCGAGAAAAGATTAAAATTAAAACATTAAATGGAAAAAAGAAATTTACTAAAAAAGATAAAAACACGTTAAAAATAATTGCAATTATATTTTTATGGATAATATTGATGGGTTGTTCAATTCTAATAGAACATGCAGATACTTTATATCAATTACCACTTGCTTTTGAAGATTTACAGATAGATTATTCATCCATGCCTTATGCTGTAAAAGAGAGGCTAGATTCCTCACATCAGTCATTTATCATTTGGACAATTTTATCTTTCTTGTATATCGGTTTTTTGATTATATCTTTAGATGTATTTGATTTTTTAAAAAGTCGAACAAAGATAGAACTATCAAGAGGGAAAAATAAAACAAATACAATGAAAAAGAAGGAAAATGTTAATAAAAATAAAAAATCGTCTGGAGGAAAATGATTTTATGCGATTGTTATTAATAGGTTTAGGTTTAGGTATCGTATTTTCTTTTATTATTCAAACTATGTTTGAATTGGATGCAAATAATTGGCTTTGGCTAATTGGAATAATTCTTATATTATATCTTATAGTATCAATTTTCATACCAGTTTTGATAAGTTATTCGCTTGTTTTTGCTGGTTTTTTAATCGGTGTTATAATTGCGTTATCTATCTTGATTTTTTTACCTGAAGTTCAAAGTTTCTTTTCATCAATTGGTTTTGTTTGATATGACAGTGTTGAATTTGGGGTGGTAAATTTTTTTTATATATTATATTTATTCTTAATTTGATGATTTAATGCCAATAACATGGGGAGCATTCTGTTGAATAGAACGGTGTTGATTTTACGATGATAGGAGATAGTTTTTAAAGCAATAAATGCTATAAAAGTTGTAATTTGGGGAAAAATGGCTGAATTAACTGAAGAAAAAATAAAATTAGTTCTTAAAAAAGATTGGGATTATCCGCCACACCCTGAAAGAGAACAGGGTCATTTTGTTGGACGGAAAAAAGAGGTTGATAGGTTAGTAGATAATTTATTAAGAAAAAGCAGTGGTTCGATTTTAGTTAGTGGTGACAGAGGCGTTGGTAAAACCGCTCTTGTTTACAAAGCCCTTCAAGAAGTTAGGAAAGTAAATAATAAAACAATTTTTGTGATACTCAATGCTTTACAATTGGAGATAGAATCTGATGAGATAGGAAAGAAAAAAATTAGTCATGGATTAAAAGAGAAAATTATTAAAAATCTAATTCGAAGATTTTATGCTGCTGTGAAAGCAGAAGATAAAGTGAAGGGGGCAATTAAATCCGAATTAGCAGATCTTTATAAAAAAGCTATAGCCTCTGAGGTAAAAATAACCGAGAAAACTGGCATTATTGATGTTGAGAGTGAAGAAGAACTAATCACAATAATAAAAGAACTGAAAATTCCAATTTCAGCTATAAAAGCAATTATCTTATCTGTCTGTGTCGGTGCTGCTGTTTTTTTACAGTTCAATCCACTATTTTCAGGTGAAGTCCTAAACAAAATCCTTCCACTTTTAGCATTGTTTCCATTACCGTTGGTCTTTTTATACTCATGGAAACACCAGAAAACAAGAAGCACTCAAAAAGAAAAAAGCAAATCTGCGGAAGAATATTACAAATTCGATGCAAATATCGGAAATCTAGAATTTGATTTCGAACAGGTTCTTAACAAATTAAATAAAAAAGAATATAAGATAATTTTTGTAGTCGATGAGTTAGATAAATTAGGAGAAAATTCAGTTATTCAAGCAATTAAAAGTTTTAAAAATTTGTTTAATTTATCTTCTTCAATATTCATTCTAATTACAGGAAAAGAAATATTTGATCTAATTGAAAAAAGCAAAATCGGGCGTACAACAGACTATACAATTTTTACTAATAGACTGTTTCTCTCAAGACCTTCTTTTACCGATATTGAAGATTTTATTGACGAGATTATTGAAAAACCGAATATGGAAGAACTTCTTGAAAATTGTAAATATAGGGATTTTAGAAACTACCTTTGTTTTAAAGCAAAAGATGATTTCTTTGATTTGTACAATGTAATTCCAGATTTCATTACTGATTTTAATGATGAGCATTATCCGCAAATAATTCTACCTGAATTGGGAGCCGATGAGATACTTGAAAGCAGATTGCAAAAAGCCATGGGGCAGATATTCAATCTTTATAAATGGGATGAACCATCAAGATGGTATGATAATGAATCGTTGTTGTTCAAATTTTACACTTTTTTAGATAATCTTGCACAAAAGACAGCTAATAAGCAATTTGACGACAGCTTTAAGGATGACACTCAATTTGAAAAGAAAGTTAAAAGAGATTTTTGTAAATATTTAGCAAGACTTGAAGCATTGAGTAAAGTAAGTGAGCAAAGTACAAATATTGATGGTAAATCTGAAGTTACTACGACATATCAATGGATGGCACGATGTAACAAGGTTCCATCTAAAGTAAGTACATTAATGGAGTTTGAAGATATTTTTGTTCAGAAATTTGATTTCTTTAGTGACAAAATATTGGAAATAATAAACGAATATAGAAAAAGTAAATTTCAAACATCATTTTCCATCAGAGATTTACAGAAAAAAACAGAAGAAATGCTTCAATTGCTGAAAAAAATGGCTACTTTAGATCTTACGTCTATATATGATCAATTTAATAAAATCAAACAAAGTCTTAAACAAAAACCTCCTGAACACTATAAACGTAAAGAATTAGAGCAACATACCAAAAGTCTTGATGAGCAAATAAATACCCTAAAAAATAATTCAAAAATATTTGTAGATAATATTTTGAAAGAATTATTTCCAAGTGAGCAAATATCCCAACTTCAAAATAATACAAATTTATTTTCTATTACCCAAGACCTAAGAACTAGTATTATTAGTAAAGGAGTACAACATTCTGTAATCTTTAGGCAGGATCTCTCAAAGCAAATATTATTCACTTTGAATATTCCAAAAGATTTAATAGACAATAATAAAAAACTAATAATTCAGAATACTAAGACATTAAAACTTGTAAACATTCAAACAGATGTAGGTTTAGATTATAAAAAAATAAAAGCTGGTTTTTGGAACATTAATGTGACGGATAATTTCAATGACATCTCGAAAGTCATCAAAAAAGTAAAGAGATGGTTTTAAATTGATGAGATTAGAAGGAAATTGAAGTTACGATTTATGTCAATTTCTCCTGCTTATTTTTAATTGCTTTTAATAGTAAATTCTCCCATTTTTTATCACCTAATTTAAGATAGATATTTGCAAAATGAGCAGGAGTGTAACCATTCAATCCTTCATGCGGTTTAATAAAATTATAATACAGTTGATGCCCTTTTACAAAAATGCTTTCTTCTGATTTTAATCCTCTTTGAGTTTTATTCCTATCTCTAACAGTCCCTTGTAACCTCTCCACTAGATTATTGTCAAATTTGGCATTCTTGAAACATTTACCTCTAATCCCTACATTACCAATATGAATGGTCTCCTTCTTAACTGTATGAAACTCTTTATTAATCGCCTTCTTATAAGATTGTAAACCATCAGTTACAACACATCTTGGTTTATCACCATGACTTCGTTTCTTAGCAACTTGAAATGCGTTTCTTGCGTTCTCTACTTTTCTACCTTTACTAATAACACTCGCTAAGTGAAAACGAGTAAATTCATCCATGATATTCCAAAGATAAAACCAGTCACCATCAATATCAATCATCATTTCATCCGCATGCCAAACCGTACCCAACTTAGGTTTAAACTGTGAAACATAAGAATCCATTATTTCGATGTATTTTTTAATCCAAAGATAAATTGAAGTAAAATGAAGGTCCAATTCATAGAATTGTCTAAGATGGTCACTTATTTTTCTAAGTGATATTCCTTTAAAATATAGATCAAGAGTAACACATATTACTTTTGGATCAACCTTGATTCTTTCAAAAAACATGTTATCTACAAAACGTCTTTTACAAACCTTGCACATGTAGATTTGTTTACCATTCTTCTTACCATACTTCGTATAGTTCTCACTACCACAATGTGTACAACAAAAAGGCTTATCACTATCTTCTATTATTTGTTCTTTCGGGGCTGTGATAATCATACTATCATTGCTCCAGACCGAAGGAAGTTCGCCCTTCCTTTGGTCAATTATTAACCCAAAATCCAATAGGGTTGTACTAGCAATTCTATATCTGTTACACTCCTTATAACCCTTCTGTTGGGTTCGTTGAAAGTACCACTTATGAGGATTGTTTTTAACGCTCATAAATCTGAGTTTTTGATGGGAATATTTTTCCCTTCATCACTCAGTCGGTAGAGCACACGGCTGAACAAAAACCATAAAGGAGTCCATCGGTATTTATTAATTGTAAAAATATTGTCAAATCAATAAAAATTGATTGTAAATTATAAATCATTAATGTCAATATTTTGTCAATTTTATATCTGTTAAATTAAATTTTGATATACTCTTTGATTTTTTGTCTGTTTAATTAAACCCCAACTAATTAATTTCTTGATATGTTGTCTACGTGATTCTCTATTGTCTTGAAATCCACAATACTTGTCAAATTCATGAATATCAAATTCTTTACCACGGGTTTTAACTATAAATTTAATTGCCTTTATCTGATATTTGCCTCTTAAACTTCCACCTTTAGACAAAATGTATTTTGTCAAACTTTCCTCATCTTGTAATTCATGAATATCCATTTCTTTTTTTCCTTTCTGTTCTACTTCTTTTTTCATTGACATAAAAAGTTCATCTACAGAAAGAATATCATAATATTTTTTAATATAATTATAAAGTGATACAGGCATATCATATTCCTTAATTTCTTCGTCTGATATTTTATAACTAAAATGATACATGTATTTTTTTTCGTCTGTAAATCGTAAATTTCTTACTTTGTCAACACTAAAAAATGTTGGAAAACCATATTGTTCAAACTCGCCAGTTACAGGATTATTTCTCCAAGCCAAATCTCTTTCAATTTGCCACTCAGAATCCACAATGCCTAATTTTTCTTTGAGAGTTTGATGTTCTTGTTGTAATCCGTTTATTTTCTTTGTTAGATCTTCAAGTTCATCTAATTTCTTTTTATAATCAATAGCGAATGGTTCAATTTTTTTTATAATTTCATCGGCATGTTCATCAATTTTTATACCAACACGTTCAGCAAATTCATTAAAAGACTTTTCAGTTAACGATATTTCTAATTTTAATTCCTTATTTTCTGATTCAAGTTCTTTAATTCTTTCCTCTAATTTTGGTACTTCTTCAACCCATTTTGCGTATAAGTCAATATTAACGGGAAGCATACCTTTACCTAATCCAAAATCTTTGTCTTTTAAAGACATGTTAACCATATAAGGAATCTTTATGATAAGATATAATTCTTTCCTGTCTCTATGGGAACAAAGAGAAATATAAGAAAAACAAATGGTCAACATGCCTTCCTTGTGCAAAATCTCCCCTTGTTCATTCCACGACTGGATTTCATAATCCTTAGAAAAAGAAACAGCTACCACGCCATTTTCAACACTACTAATTAAACACCCCTCCATTCAACAGTACCCTTTTTCATAAAATATATAAACCAGTGGTGTACACACGTGTCAATAAATAAAGAATGTTCAAACCAATAAAACTCTCATCATAGCCTCTTGATTAGAGTCTTAGATCTTAACCATTTGGAAAACTGTTGATATTAAAAAAATATTGAAAATCAGGCATTTCTGCCTGACCTAATTTACAGAAAATATGTTAGTTTAGCTGGTGTTTACCTCGAACTCATACCATGCCTCAAGCCACGTCTCATCATTGCAAACCAGTACATCACCATAAGGATCACGAAAAGCAGCATACACACGATACGTAC
>SDBT01003012.1_pt1 | contig 29285 bp, 17 predicted proteins | sample 2277101 | NCBI WGS metagenome assembly SDBT01 (sample SAMN10404973, study PRJNA504765) | marine sediment metagenome | isolation source: marine sediment core GS10_PC15, 103 cmbsf | place: Arctic Ocean: Southern Knipovich Ridge | collected 2010
CAAACTGTTTTGCCCAGTCCAGGGGAAATATTTTTTGTGTACCAAAAAACATTTCACAAGAACATAACATAACTTGTTTGACAACAAAGAGTTAAGAAGTATTAACCTAAACAGATACCCACAAATTATTTTGAAGAGGCAATTTTTTCTTTTTTTGAGGTCGCGATTTGCGACCTCAAAACCTTAGTCTCGTCATTGTTCAATTGAAACATGAAATCCAATGGGAAGCGATCAATATTGCGTTGAACCTGCTCATTTGTCAGTTACTACCTGGGAAATCCTGGTTAATTCATACAAACATGTTTTAGTCGGATATAGTATCAGAAATGCAAGGCTTATCCAATGGGGATAAAAAGCTTTTGAGAACGACAGGAGAGGGGTAAAATGGTCGATGAGTAAAAAAAGTAGTAAGTGGTAAGTAGTAAGTGGTAAGTTGTAAGAGTTTAATAGCTTGGAGCGTTTAGCGTTGAGGTTATCTCCATCGCCTGTCCTTCGGATCCCGAAGAACGGGACTGGCACCCTTCGAAGGTTTGAGATTGCCGCGCGGTTCTGTGAACCGCTCGCAATGACATACAGTATTCGGTTAGTATGAGCAACATGAGTGAAGATGAATTTAGTGCTGTTCGTGAGCAGATTAAGGGGCTTCCTACTGGGTGCGGTCTGTACTTTATGAAGGGGGGCGGTGATAAGGTTCTTTATATCGGTAAGGCTAAGAACCTTCGGTCGCGGGTTGCGAGTTATTTTCAGGCTGGCAGCGATCTGATCGGTACGCGGGGACCTAAGATTGCTGAGATGGCGGCGAAGGTCCAGGGGATTGATTTTCTGGAGACTGCTAATGAGGTCGATGCGGTTCTTCAGGAGGCCCGTCTTATAAAGGACATCCGTCCGCCTTATAATACTGACCTTGTTGACGATAAGACGTTTCCTTATCTTGAGATTACAACCGGTGATGATTTTCCGGGTGTATATATTACTCGCAAGCCTCGGCCCAGGGGCAGCAGGTTGTTCGGTCCTTTTACCGGTGCCAGGGATCTGCGTGATGCGCTTGTGGTATTGCAGAAGATATTTAAGTTCAGGACTTGCAAACTTGATATAAGAGAGGCCGATCCGAAGCGTCGGTTCTTTAGGCCTTGTTTGCTTTATAGCATTAAGCAGTGCGCGGCTCCTTGCGGTGCGAAGATAGAGAAGCAGCAATACCGTAAGATCGCACAGGACCTTATTAGATTTTTGCGTTCAAAACGTTCTACGATCCTGCGCCAACTGAAAAAGCAGATGTCCGAAGCAGCTGAGAAGTTCGAATATGAGAATGCGGCGATGCTGCGCGACCGGATACGATTAATCGAGAGGCTTGATCGGCGCGGCAGGCCTGAGGAGAATATTCAGCCTGAAGTATTCGCGTCGGAACCGACTGAGGCACTTGAACAGTTGCAGGAGATTTTAGGTTCTCCTGAGCCGGTCAGGATTATCGAGGGTATTGATGTGGCGAATATATCCGGGGCCCAGGCGGTTGGCTCGCTGGTTAAGTTCATCGACGGCAAACCATTCAAGAGCGGGTATAGGCGGTTCAAAATCAAGACTGTTAAGGGTATTGACGACTACGCGATGATAGCCGAAGTTGTGAAGCGTCGGTACAAGTATGCTCTTGCGGGTGAGGAGTTGTGGCCCGATCTGGTTTTGATTGACGGGGGGTTGGGTCATTTGCACGCTGCGGAGGAGGCATTTCGTCAGATGGATGCCCCTATTCCGCAGATCGCCTCGATCGCCAAGCGCGAGGAGGAAATATTCCTTCGGGGCAGCAGTACATCGTTGAAACTTCCGGCTCGTTCGGGTGCCCGGAGGCTGTTGCAGTACGTTCGCGACGAGGCTCACAGATTTGCACAACATTACCACCATTTGCTTCGTAGTAAAGAGATGTTGGAATAACGTTTTCGTATGTCGTATGTCGTATTTCGTATATCGTATATCGTATGTCGTATGTCGTATTGTGTGGTGATGGCAGTGGATTATCTCTGGAAACTTTGTATCAATCGCTAAAAATGAGGATTTAGGGACGATTATTTTGTTAGAATATTGTTGTTTGTTTGCTATTTATGGTATAATAGCAGGATTCAGGCCGCCGGGGAACGGTTGGGCCTTGTTGCTTTTTGATGGTATTTGTTGGTTGAGCAGCAGAATATTCGATTACAAACGTATTCAAGGGTGGGGCAGTAGGTATATGGTGATGCCAGTCTTACCTTAAAGGTTTTAAAGCAATAAGATGAACGGGATCGGTTTTTACAGAGAAGCAGTTGGACGACTTGAAGAGATAGTCGAGGTCTTCGAGCAGGAGCTTGACAAGCCGAGGTTCGTTCACGGTGCTTATGCTTATGACAGTCCGACGGTTAAACATGTTTGTTTTTTGAAGTCGATTCGGATCATCAGCGGTCTCAACGCCCTTTTGGTACTTCTCGAAGCCGGATATGCCACGGAAATGGGCGTTCTGATGCGAACTATAAGCGACTGCATCAACGCAATTTACTTTTTGCTCGAGAGCCATCCTGAGCCAAGTTATGACGCCAAGAAATACGTGAGTAACTTTTTTAGTGAAAACATCGAAGATCTCGAATTGGCACCTGACCAGAACAGGAGAATCCACAGGACTAAAGTTAAAAAGATCCATGCCTCGCGGGCTCGACTATTGTCGGAGTATATTAATTTTTCCGTAGGTCGTGATATGGTTTATAAGAACTACAGCGCTTATTCTGGGTATGTTCACTCTGCGTTTCCTAACATTATGGAGACTTACACAGGCCAGCCCGATGAAAAATTTCTGACCCAGGGTATGAAAGGCTCTGCCAGGATCAAGGAATGGGAGAAGATTCTGGCAAACTTTATTCGCAGCTCGATGTTGGTATTCGGCTATATGGCGGAACAATACGATAAGGCCGATCTAATCCACACGATCCGAAAAACGATGGGCTGGTTCGAGCAGCGAATGGCGGAACTTCATCTAAGCTAAAAAGAGTAAGTTGTAAGAGTTAAGTTGTAAGTTTCTTAATAGCGTTGAGGTTATATATCCATCCTCCGATTGGTCGGTTTTAGTCGATAATTATTCTTTTGTAACGGCGATTTTTTCCAGAGCCGTGTTTGAGTAGGCGGTGATTTTAATGTCCTGGCCAAAAGTCTCGATGTTGGTGTAGTTCAAATCAAAGGCTTCGTTTAGCTCGGCCATTGGTTCTGTGATTGAGGCGGTGCCCTGAGAAGCGAGAATTTTCGGTGCGATGTAAATGCATAACTCGTCGGCGAGATCGGCTTTTAGAAATGAAGCGATGACGGTTGGGCCGCCTTCGACGAGTAGCTGGGTAATTCCGCGAGAGCTTATTTCGTCGATTAGGAAATTTAGATTGGATTGGCCTGGTGTTTCTGGGGTGATGAGTAGTTCTGCTCCTTTTTTGGCGAGCTTTTCGGCGGTTTTGGGATTTTGCTGTACGGCCTGTTGAGTGGTTAGAATCAGGACGGGAGTTTTTTTTGCGGTTTTTATTATTTGGCAGTCGAGGGGGATTCTCAGGTTGGTATCGAGGATGATTCTGGTTGGTTTTTTGCCTCGGCTCGGGCGCGGTGTCAGCAGTGGATCGTCTGCGAGGACGGTATTGATTCCTACCAGTATGGCTTGAGCCCTTGTTCTTAGTTTGTGGGCGTCGGCACGGCTTAGTTCGTTTGAGATCCACCTTTGGCCGTCTGTGGTTTGGGTCCAGGCGAGTTTGCCGTCAATGCTCTGTGCCCATTTTAGAGTGATCCAGCATTTGCCGGTCGAGGCGTATTTTAAGAAAGGCGCGTTTAACAGTCGGGCTTCTTTTTCACAGAGTCCGAGTTGTACTTCGATTCCGGCGGTTCGGAGTTTTTCGATTCCTGCTCCGTTTGCGTGTTGTGAAGGGTCCAGTGTTGCGACATAGACTCGGGCGGGGGCTGCTTCGATGATCGCGTCGGTGCAGGCGCTAGTCTTGCCTTGATGGCAGCATGGTTCGAGGGTGACATACATTGTTGCGCCGTTGGGATTGACGCCGAGGTCGCGGCAATCTTCGAGTGCGTTTATTTCTGCGTGGGCGCCGCCGAATTTTTTGTGCCAGCCTTTTCCGACGATCTGGGTGCCCTTGACGATGATGCAGCCTACGGGAGGATTGGGTTCGACTGAGCCTATGCCGCGTCGGGCCAGCTTCAAGGCCGCTTGCATATATTTTTGGTCCTGATCGCTCATTTAATCGTCCTCCTTATCTACTCAAACTGACCGATTGGTCAGTTTGAGTAAATGATTATTGATTATTGATTACTGATTATTTGTTGATTCGGCCTTTGGCCGAGACAATTTTATTATTTCTTTGAGATTGCTGTAACATGATATATCGCAATCACTTTCGTTAAAACAGAATCTATGTTCGGTCAGTTTGAGTTATTTATCATTTTCGTGAACTGCTTTTCGTTTATTACTTCGACGCCGAGAATTTGGGCTTTTTCGAGTTTACTGCCTGGCTTATCACCGGCCAATAAGTAATCGGTTTTTTTGCTTACGCTCGATGAGCTTTTGCCTCCTGCGTTTCGAATGGCCTCTTTGATTTGCTGGCGATTGAAGTTCTCCAGTGCGCCTGTGACAACAATGGTTTTTCCGGCGAGTGCATCGGAAGTTGTGACTTCGGCTGGTTTTGGCGCGAGGCCGCAGGCAAGCAGTTCGTCGATTACCCAGAGGTTATTAGCATCGCGGAAGTAATCGTAGATGCTCTGTGCCATAACCGGTCCGATCTGGTCGATTGCTTCGAGGTTTTGTTGATCGGCGGCCATTAGAGAATCGAGTGAGCCGAATCGTTGAGCGAGGATTTGCGCTGACTGGCCTCCTACATGGCGGATTCCCAGTGCGGATACGAGGCGCCACAGCGGTTGAGTTTTACTCTTTTCGATTGCGTTTATTACGTTGTTAGCGCTTTTTTGGGCCATTCGTTCGAGGGCGGCGAGGTCATCGATTTTTAGTTTGTAGAGGTCGGCGAAGTTTTTAACCAGGCCGGTCTTGACAAGCTGGTCGATAAGCGAAGTTCCGAGGTTCTCGATGTCCATCTGATTGCGGCCGGCAAAGTATTTGAGTCGTTCTCTTAGCTGGGCGGTGCAGTTTTGATTCCGACAGCGGATGTACACACCGTTTTCGTCCTTATCTACCTTAGAGCCGCAACCGGGACACACCGTTGGTATTTCATAAGGAACGTTAATAGTAGCTTTTGTTATGACCCTGATTACTTGTGGTATTATCTCGCCGGCCTTTTCGATAATCACGGTGTCGCCCTCTCCGACACCGAGCCTTTTGAGTTCGTCGAAGTTGTGCAGACTTGCTCTTTTGACTGTTGTACCGGCGAGTTGGACAGCGGTGAGATTGGCGACGGGTGTGAGTATGCCGCTTTTTCCTACCTGGACGTCGATGGATTCTACGGTGGTCTGGGCCTGTTCGGCGGGGAATTTATATGAGATGCACCATCGAGGTGCCCTGCCGGTTGCGCCTAATGTTTGCTGCTGGTCGAAACGGTTTACCTTTATGACCATTCCGTCGATGATGTAATCGAGTTGGTCACGTTTTTGGTTCCAGCTTAGACAGATTTTGATGACTTCGTTGATATCTTTAGCACGTTTTATATTTGGATTGGCAGGCAGTCCGAGTTCTCTGAATTTTTCAAGTGTATGGAAATGGTCTTGGCCTAATGGTTCTGAAATATCTCCGATTGCGTAGGCGAAGAATGAAAGGTTTCTCTGGGCGGTGATTCTGGCGTCGAGGAGCTTTAGTGAACCGGCGGCTGCATTGCGTGGATTTGCGAAGGGAGCTTCTTCGGCTTCGGTGCGCAGTCTGTTTAGTTCGACAAATGAAGTTGTTGGCATATAGACTTCGCCGCGGACTTCGAGCACATCCGGGATGCTGCCATCGTGTATCAGAGCGAGGGGGACTGCTTTTATGGTTCGGACGTTTGCTGTGACATCGTCGCCTGTTTCTCCGTCGCCTCGTGTGGCTGCGGTGGTCAGGATTCCCTGCTCGTAACGGAGGCTGATTGCCAGGCCGTCGATTTTTAACTCTACCACGTAATCATAATCGTCAGTATCAAGCTGTTTGCGGACCTTTTCGTCGAAGGCCTTTAGTTCATCGGGATTGTATGTATTGTCCATGCTGAGCATGGGGACGGTGTGGCGGATTGAGGCAAAGCCTTCGAGAGGACTTTCGGAGACTCGCTGGGTGGGTGAATCTGGCGTTATGAGCAGGGGATTTTGCTTTTCGAGTGCTTTTAGCTCGGCGAAGAGTTCGTCGTACCGTTGATCGGTTATTTGGGACCGATTTAGCACGTAGTAGAGATGGTCGTGCTGTCTTATCTCGGTTCGAAGCTCTTGAATCCTTTTTTCTGCATCTGCGGTCATAACAATCTTTTATACGCCTGTCCTGTTGATTTTGCAAGTACCGATAAGAGTACTCGAAGTTCAACCTATCAATCTCTAATTTATTTGTGTTTTCTTCCAGAAAGCGATTGCGGCACCGAGTAGGAAGGTTGCTATGGATGCCATTGCCGAGACAATTGCAGTTCGTTCGGTGTCGGATACTAATGGATAAATGAACTGGAATACGAACCATAGTCCCAGGCACAGGTAAGCGGGGATTTCCATCATCTTTACGATTACCCAAAGCTTGATGTTGGCTGCGGGGTAAAAAACCATGTATGCTCCCATGACGGCCGAGACGGCACCGCATGCTCCGGTTCCCAGCATGTTGGATCCGAATACTGCGGCGATGAAGCTTGCTAAGAGGCCCCCGAAAAAGAGAAAAGCTATGTATCCCCAGCGGGTGAACCGGTCTTCTACGTTGTCCCCGAAGAGCCATAGAAAGAGGATGTTCCAGAAGAGAATCAACGGTCCGCTGTGCGAGAACATTGAAGCTATAAAATCCAATTTGAAAATGTTCTCGACAAGAAATCCTTCTGATGGTTCGGGGGGACTGGTGATGAAACCGGCTACGAATGCCGCAAGATAGATAATTACAAGTGACAGGGTAATAAAAGGAAATCGCTCTGGAGTAAGGTCGTCGTCGAGGGGGATTATGATTCGAGGTAGCCACGGAAGCCATCCTGTGGAAGGCTTGTCGGTATCATCCTCGAGGTTGGATTGTATCCTGATTATCAATCTGCCGAGTTCTTCAGCTTTTGGATTTGGTTTCAGGAACTCTATAATCTGATTGACTTCTCCTGCATCGGTCCAGATTCCCTGGCAATCGGTGCATCTGTCGAGAAAGACGTTCGAATCATACCCGTAATTGAACTTTTTAAGCTTTTTGTCGCACCTGGGACAGAATCTGTCGTTTTCTTTGACGGTATGTGCCGGTCTGGCATGAATAGGTGCCGTAGATTCGGTTTCTTTGGCTAGTGTCAGGTCTGCTGATTTTAGCGCCATTATTACCGGTGCAAGTTCATCGGGATCGAACCAGATTCCCTTGCATTGCGTGCAATGGTCAATCAGGACCGATTCGGTCTTTACCTGACGTAGTGCATTTGAACATGCCGGACATTTCATCTCGATCGCAAAGATAGCGTAAAGGGGCCAATATTTCAACTATTTGGTTCAAACAGGGGCATAATTTATTTTCGTTTTATCGAATATTCTTCTTGTAGCCCGTTAAGCCAAGCCCTACAATGCGTTTTTAAGATAACTTTATGGATCGGTAAGGAAGCAAAAATGAATATTTATGTAGGTAATTTGTCGCGGGATGTGACCGAAGAAGATCTGCAAAAGGCATTCGCGGAATTCGGCCAGGTCGAATCAGTCAACTTAATCAAGGATAGATTCAGCGGAGAGCCGCGAGGATTTGGTTTCATCGAGATGCCGTCCAAGGACGAAGCAGAAGCTGCAATCGCCGGTCTCAACGGTCAGGACCTCCAGGGTCGGGCATTAAATGTCAATGAAGCTCAGCCCAAGAAAGATACGCGTGGCGGCGGCGGCGGTGGTCGTGGCGGTTACGGTGGCGGTGGCGGTGGCGGTAGAGGACGTGGCGGCGGTGGCGGCGGACGTGGTGGCGGCGGTGGTGGTCGCGGCGGTCGCGGTGGCGGCGGTGGCGGCGGTGGTGGTCGTTACTAAAATTGGACAGCAATACCGGTCCTTAACATTTAGGGGCTCTAACAAAAAGAAAAGGTACAGGTTCGTCATTTCCGGCGATATGAGGCAATCTCTATCCTGAGGTTTGAGATTGCCACGTTGCTGCGTTCAGGCAGGTAAGTATTCGCTCCTCGCAATGACATTTATAGCTTTTTTTTATTTTTGTTACACGCTCTGACATTGCTGCGTTCAGCATGGGCAAGCAAGCTTACAGTCCTGATTTGTCGGGGTTGCCCATCCTACCAATCTATACCCTTAAGGGTAGTAAAAGTCCGCGAATAAAACCGTAACTGATTGTTCTTAAGTTACTACCTATGGCACAAGTTACCCGCTCGCCGTGCTTCGCTCGTCGCAGCAGGCGGATAAACGGGAAAATTCAATTGAGATCAGTATAAATCGGTTTGATTTCGTAACGGTCGAGTTGCATTTTACCGTCGGTGAAGAGCAGGTACACAACGGTTGACTCTGTAAGCGGATGGCTGAAATAGATACCAGCGGCACTTTGCGGTGTTTCTATGTTCGGTTCGGTGCCATCGAGGCCGTAATAGATTCGCATCCTTCCGGAGTTCTTGTCGTAAAGGAGTCTGAACTTCGCGGACTTTGGTGGCGATTGGAATTTTACCTTGTGATCGGGATTCGGCACGTATTTTTTTTCGGCTTCGCGGTCCTTTAAGCTAAATCCCAGGCCTTTGACATTCATCGAGTGGACAAGAGTTCGGACGCGGTCGTCTTTTAGCCACAGGCTAAATGTCGGTGAGGTCTCTCTGAGTGACGGTCCGAATCGCAGGCTGCTGATAGTGAAATTCATGTCGAATGAACCTTCGCCGACGACACGGTTGAGTCCGCTTACCGGAGAGAGTGTTTCTATCGAGTATTGACCTTTGCCGTTGAATTTACCGCTGTAACAGTGATAATACGCCCATCCGTCGAGATCGAAATCAGTTCCGTTGAAGGTTTCGATTTCGTGTTTTACCCTAAGCGGTGCGGCTGGAGCTGGCTGGGGAGTCTCAAGCCATTTTAGATTGAAGGCGTAATGCTGTCGACTTGTTATCAGGTGGATAAGATCGTTGGTTGCCTGAATCCCCGACATGTAACCTCTGAACTCACCGTTTCGGCTGCTCATCAGGCACAGTCCGCCGGCGGTTGTTTCTACCGGACGCGGGGGGCCGTCGTCGGTTACGAGCCTTTTGTTGATCCAAGTTTTTCCGTTGTCTTTTGAAAGCGCGGCGAAGAGGCCCCGGATTTTTCTTTTTGTTCCGGAGGCATCGACGATATCGGTTCCGAGGTCGGCGAATGACGCGAAGAAGAGTGGGCCTTGTTTTAGTTTGAGTAATACCGATTTTTGCTTTCCGCCGATGGGTGGAAATTCACTTGCGCTGTAAGTCCATGTTTCGCCTAAGTCACTCGATAAGCTCATGGGCATCATGCCGTCGATGGTTCCGCCTCTTCCTAATGCAATGAGGCGATCGTCGTCAAGTTGAATGACAGGTGCGTGAACGCCGCCGGTTACTCCGGAGGCCCTTTTCCATGTGAGTGTTTCATCGCGGCTTATCCAGACTCTCGAACCTCCTCCGAAGTCGGTTGGAAATGCAATTGCTCCGTCGTTCATTCGAAAGACCATGTTTGCCGGACCCTGGCCTCGTGCGAATTCGGGCAGAGCTACCCGCGGGACCGACCAGGTGACGCCGTTGTCTTTTGATTCGCGGATCGACATATTTGCCATTGAAACAGCGGCGAATGATGGATTGGCGATGTGATAGATTGTGCCTTTGCCGTCGGACCAGAGCCTGTTGCCGGAATCGTTGCGGTCGGGCGCATCCCATAGTTGCGATGCCTGTTCCCACTTTTCCTCACCCCATCGCAGTCGGCTGCAGCCCTGGACCACTTCACGGCCACCTTCGGAGACGGTGCTGAACCATGAGGTGAGCAAATCGCCGTTGGAACACTCGATGATAGATGTGTTGTGGTTGTGACTGGCGAATACCGGTCCGTGCATGTCCATGGGAATATTTATGAAGCGTTGCGGACCCCTGAAGTAAGGCTTGTCCGGGTCGGGGCCTTTTGAGATTTGCTCTTTGGTCCTTGGGACAACGTTCTTCTGGTATCGCTGCAATGGCGGTTCAATCAGTTTTGCATTCGCAGGCAGTTCGCCGAGTACGACGCGAAAGCCTATTATCCAGTTTCTGGTTTGTGGGACGGCGCCCATTCGATTTGCGCTTCTTAGATAATAAGGTAATGTTCCGTGGCTGCCACCTCTGGTTACGCGGAAGGCTCCTGTGGTGTATCCCGCGGGATCGGTCTGGCTATCAGCGGTGTATGGTCCGTACCAGTCGTGGCACCATTCTTCGACGTTTCCGTGCATGTCGTAAAGTCCCCATTTGTTCGGTGGGGTTTTGCCTACGTTCAGTGGTACGTCACGCTTTGCCGAACGATGTGGATTGTTGTGGAACTCTTTTGGCAGAATGTCACCGGGGTAAAAATTTGTGGTTGTGCCGGCGCGGCATGCGTATTCCCATTCGGCTTCGGTTGGTAATCTATATGTGAGACCCTCCTTGTCGGAGAGCCAGCGGCAGAAGGCCCGGGCGTCGTAGAAGTTGACGTTTACAACGGCTTCATCGTCTTCGGTGGAGAGGTTGGCGTCTTTTCCGCGCAGGTCTTTGTGTAGCGGATCGAAAAGCTCGTACTGGAAGTTGGTTACTTCGAAGATGCCGGCATAGAACGGCTGGGTTATGGTGACTTTGTGTACGGGTTTTTCGTCGTAGTCGCCGTTTTTGAGAAAATCTTTGGTCGCGGGATATGCCTCGAGCGGCATCGGTGTTTGAAGCTGGCCCATTTTGAAGGTGCCGGGTTTGATGCGAACGAACTTCATACCAATCGAATTGGTATATTCGGATCCGGTTGGCATCTCGGATGCAAAACCGTCCTGCATAACAAACATCAAATTTGTCAGAAACACAATTAATACAATGAGTAGTCTTCTTTTCATAACATCTTGCCTTTGCATTTAGATTCTTGGCTCCACTTTGTTTCGCTCAGAATGACAATCTGGCGTATTATAATTAATCAAGCGGTTTAATTTCAAAATGGTCACAGTCGACGGTTCCTTCGCTCATTAGAATGTAGGCCGCGTTCGATTCGCTAAATGGTTCGGCGAGTTTTAGACCCGCGATTGAACCGGGCATCTCGGTGACAGGTTCTGCTCCGTTTAGGCCGTAGAAGACTCGGCACTTGCCTGACGGGGCATCGTAGGTAAATCGGGCCTTGATCGATTTGGTCGGTTCGGTAAGCTTGAAAGACCTGCCTCCGCCGCTTTCATTCTTTCCGGGGTTGTCCTTGAACATCATACCCAGGCTGTCTCTTCCGAAACTAAGGAACCATGTTCGGCTGAACTTGTCCTTGAAACCGAATGCGAATTCACGCCAGCGGTTACCCTGGTGAAACTTGAAATTATCGAACGCGAATGTCGCGTCGAAGGAACCTGCGCCGACGACACGCGTTGGGCCTCCGTAGGGCATAATAGAGACTATTCGGTATGTTCCGTTGCCTGTGAATTCGTCGGTATAGCCTTTGTAGGGGAACCAGTTATCGAGGTCTAATTTGTCGGGACCGTTGAAAGTCTCAACCGCGTGCTTGACCTTAACGAGTTCGCCCGGTGCGGGTTGAGGTGTCATCATCCATTTCTGATTGAAAGCATAGTGCTGTCGGCTGCTGATAAGATGAATCACTCCGTCGAGGCCCTCGCAGACCGAAAGATAGCCGCGATGCTCGCTGCTTTTCCAGCTTAGCGTTAGTGCTCCGCCATCTGTGCCGTCTATCGAGTGACCGGAACCGTCGGTGATGACTCGTTTGTATGGCCAGGTCTTTCCGCCATCGAGCGATAGGGCTCCGAACATTTCGGTGGCCTGGAACTGGTTTCCGTTTTCATCGGTTATCATGATGGGGACACCTGAGACGCCGTTGAAGTTTCCGAACGTCGCCATGAAGAGTGCTCCGCTTCTGAGTTTTACAATGGCAAGTCTTTGGCCGCCTCCGATGGGATGAAATTCACTGTCCGAATAAGTGAAGGTCTTGCCGAGATCGTACGATCTGCTCATTGGCATTCTGTCCTGGAGTTTGGTTCTTACGTAACCGAGGATCGAACCGTCGTCAAGCTGGACAGCTCCGGGATGATTTCCGCCAACTGATCCGCCTGAATGTGCCCAAGTGAGTCCCTTGTCCCAGGTGGTGTACAATCCGCCGCCGTCCAAGGTTATGCCGATGCCGCCTCCCTTTAGTCCGATGACCGCTTCGGAAACCTGGATGGACTTTTCGTGGTCGTGACTTATAAGCGATCCCTTTGACCATGTTGCTCCGCTGTCTTTGCTGGTTCGCATGATTACGGCCATGCGTGCCCAGTTCGAGGAAATCGACATGGAGTTGAAATGATAAACCGTACCATCTCTATCGTCATACCACAGTGACAACGCGGTGTCGTTTCTGTCAGGCGGGTCCCAGAATGTTGAGGTGGGCTGCCAATTTTGGGTGCCCCATACGAGGCGGCTTGCACAGACGGCCATGTTGCGTTCTCTTTCGCCGATGCCGCTGTACCAGATGGCGATGAGGTCGCCGTTCGGGCATTCGACAATTGCCGGGCAGTGATTGTGACCGGCGAAGATGGGGCCGTTGGCTTCTTTTGGAATCGTGACATATTTTCGCGGTCCCTTGAAATATGGTTTCTTAGGATCGGGGCCTTTTTTGATTTTGGAGATTTTTCGCTGAACGACATTTTGTTGATTGAGCGGTAGTTCGGGAACCGGTAGAGGTTTGGTATCAGGCATGTTACCGATCACAACCCTAAAGCCGATGAGCCAGTGCTTGTTCTCGGGTACGGTGCCAAGTCGGTTGGCGCTTCGCAGATAATACGGGTCCGTTCCATGACTTCCGCCGCGAGTGACACGGAAATCTCCATCGGCGACGCCGACGGGATCCTTTTGATGGCCTTGTGCGTAAGGGCCCCACCAGTCCAGTGTCCATTCCTCGACATTGCCGTGGACGTCATAGAGTCCCCATGCGTTGGGGGTGGTTTTGCCTACGTGGAGAGAAACGTCCTTTGCAGTACCAAGCATGCTCGCGTTTTTGAGGAACTCTTTTGGCAGTACGTCACCGACGTGAAAGTGCGTTGTGGTTCCGGCCCTGGCTGCATATTCCCACTCGGCTTCGGTGGGCAGGCGGTAAGTCATGCCGTCTTTGTCGCTTAGCCACTGGCAGAACTTCATTGCATCGTAGAAGTTTACGTTTATGACGGCTTCGTCGTCATCTTCGGACAGGCCTGCGTCTTTGCCTCGCAGTTGCTTGTGTGACGGATCGAAAAGCTCGTACTGGTAATTTGTCACTTCGACAATGCCCGCGTAGAACGGTTGGGTGATCGTGACTTTGTGGTTTGGTTTTTCGTCGAAGTCGCCGTCGAACTGCGTACCGCGATGGTGCGTAATTTTGTGCGGCAGCGGCGTTTTGCCCACACCCATAGTAAAGGTGCCCGGTTTGATTCGGACGAATTTCATACCGACCGAATTTGTATATTCGTCACCGGCTGGTATCTGAGCAACAGCAAGTGAAGTTACTGTAAGTGCAACTGTTAGTACCATAAGTGTTTTCTTTAGCATCTTGTAATTCTCCAATTAATTAAGGGGGCTGTAGCCGCATCTAAAATGTTCAATAGCATTATTGCAATGTTCTTATCTCGAATGAATCGATTTCACAGACGGCGCTTTCGGCCATCAGGTATAGCGCGGTAGTCTCACTAAACGCTCTTCCATAGTAGAGGCCTGTCGGGGGATCTGCGGGGGCATCTTTTCGGCCTTCTTTGACAGGCGAATAGGGCATCTCTGTTGTCGGTTCTGCTCCGTCGAGACCGTAGAAGACCCGCAGTTTCCTTTGGGGTTCGCTCCAGAGGAGTTTTACCTTTGCGGATTTCGGGGGTTTGTCAAGCTTGACTGAACTTTCAGTCGAACGTTCGGAATTACCTTTTTCATGCTGTCTGTCGAGCGAGATGATCTGGATCTGGTCGGGTCCGATGTAGTAAAACAGATTTCTGATTCGACAGTCTCTTAGCCGCAGCAGGACTCCGGGGTATGTGGATCCTGCGGGCGGATTGAAATGCAGATTTTTAAAGGCCATGACGGCTTCGAAAGAACCTTTGCCTACGATTCGGTTTATTCCGTTTAAGCGTCCGGTCGAATCGACTTTGTAAGTGCCTTTGCCGGTGAAACCACCCTGATAGTTTCGATACTCGCCCCATCCGTCGGCGTCAAAGTCGGGACCGGTGAATGTTTCTTTGACGGCTTTGACTTTGACCTCGGGATATTTCGGAGCCGGGGCAGGGGTCATCAGCCACTTGAGATTGAATGTAAAATGCTGTCGGCTGCTTATGATGTGTATGAGGCCGTCGGAGCTTTGACATCCGTTGCAATAACCCTGGTATTCGGAGATTCGCGGGCTCATCATGAAGAGCCCACCGTTTGTACTTTCTATAGGCCGTGGCGGGTTATCGTCGTCGGTTACAAGTCTCATGTGCGGCCAGGTCTTGCCCTCGTCGGTAGAGACAGCGGCAAAAAGTCCCCGAACCGTTCGTTTGGTTCCGGAGGCATCGGTAATATCAATACCCCAGTCGGCGAACGAAGCGAACATGAGCGGGCCTTCTTTTAGTCGCAACAGTACCGAGGCCTGTCCGCCTTCGATAGCAGGAAATGGGCTCGGACTATAGGTATAGGTTTTTCCAAAGTCATCTGAGATACTCGTAGCCATCATGCCTTTGACTTCCTCGCCCCTGGTCAATATGAAAAACCTTCCGTCTTTCAACTGTGTGACACAAACGTGTCCTCCCCGAATTTTACCGCCGGGATTATACCAACTAAGCCCGTTATCTTTGCTCATCATCAAGTTCACAAAGCCGTTAGCGACAAGAGTACCGTCATCAAGTTTGAACTCTACTCTACCGGGGAACGATCCTCTTACACGTTCGGTCCCCGCCAGAGTCGGCATGGACCAGGTTGCCCCGCTGTCGGTTGAAGTTCTTATCACCTTAGCTGACTGACCGTAACCGGCGCCTGTCGATAGAGGGCAAGTCGAGTGGAGTGTGCCGTTTTCGTCGGTCCATAAAGCCGGTCCCACTTCGTTTCGATCGGGAGCATCCCAAAAAAGCGAGGCCTTGTCCCATTCCTCTTGCCCATAACGAAGCCGGGCAGCGGCAACGGTCATTTCGCGATTACGCTCGGAAACACAGCTAAACCAAGTCGCCAGCAGGTCACCATTTGGACAGGCAGCTATGTTCGGGCTGTGATTGTGTGACGCATAGACAGGGCCTTCCATGTGACGCGGAATATTAACATATTTTCGCGGGCCTTTGAAATAAGGCTTGTCAGGATCGGGGCCTTTGGAGACCTCTTCGAGGGTTCGCTGTACTACGTTTTGCTGATGCAGTTCCAGCGGCGGGACCGGAAGCGGTTTTGTCTTGGGCAATTCACCCAGGACTAATCGAAATCCTATTTGCCAGTGATTGTCTTCCGGTACGGTTCCCTGACGATTTGCGGACCGCCAGGCGTAAATCTGGGTACCGTGACTTCCACCCCTGGTGACGCGAATAAAACCGTCGGTGTAACCTACAGGATCGGTTTGTTTTTTTACAGCCGGATAAGGTCCGTACCAGTCCTGGCACCACTCCTCGACGCTTCCATGCATATCATAAAGACCCCATGCGTTCGGGGGAGTCTGGCCAACCTTGAGTGTTTTTTCTTTCTGCTTAAATTCAGCAGGCAATATATCGCCCGGGTAATAGTTTGTAGTCGTACCGGCGCGGCAGGCGTATTCCCATTCGGCTTCGGTGGGCAGGCGGTAAGGAAGACCTTCTTTTCTGCTTAGCCAATCGCAGAAGACCTTAGCCTGAAACCAGTTTACGAATACTACGGCACAGTCATCGTCTGTGGAATAACCGCCCCGTTTGCCTCGGACCAGTTTGTGATTGTAATCGAACATTTCATACTGAAAGTTGGTGACTTCAAAGACGGCCATGTAGAAGGGCTTTGTGATTTCGACGGTTTGGAGCGGTTTTTCATCGAAATCACCGGGCCGTAGTGTGTCCATGCGGTCTCCGCGGCCTCCGGTATAGGGTAGAATCTCAAAAGGCAGCAAGCCGGATTGACCTCCGCCCATCTTAAAGGTGCCCGGCTCGATGCGGACAAACTTCATCCCGATGGAATTGACGAATTCCTTTTCCGTCGGCGCTTGGACGGCTACAGCCGCATTAGTATTTGCCCCAGCGGCACTGGACAAAACTAACAAAGCTGCAATAATTACGGCTACAGCCGCATTGACAATTGTCACCTTCTTCATTTTCAACTCCTTTATAAGGGCGGCTTTAGCCGCATCTGTTTTGCCCTTATAGGGGCTTAATTTCCCAGTGATCTACATCGACGCTGCCGTTGCTGAACATTATATATGCGGCGGTCGCTTCGCTAAAAGGTTTCCTTGTGAATATACCGAGCTTGCTCCAGGGGAACTCGGTCGTCGCTTTGTCGCCATTTAAGCCGTAGAAGATACGGAACTGGCATTTTTCTTCGTTATAGATAAACTTTAGATTCGCAGAAGTCGGGGGTGTCGTATATTCGACTTTTTCCATATCGCTTTCGCGCGGTTGCGGAGCCGGATCTACCTCTTCTGCCATTCCCATATCGACGCGGTCGTCGCGGATATAAAAGTGCAGTCTTCTCAACATCGCGTCCTTTACCCAGATTGTGATACCCGGTGAAGCGGTACGGCCGCGAGGATTGAAGTGGATATTTTTAAAGGACATATTCATCTCGAACGAGCCTGCGCCGATGAGCCTGTTCATGCCCTGAAAGTGCGAGCGCGAGAGTATCGTGTATTGGCCCTTGCCGTTGAAACCGCCGGCGTGGCCGTGATAAGGTTCCCAGCCTTCGAGATCGAATTTTTTCGGTCCGTTGAAAGTTTCTTTCGCAGCTTTGACGCTGTACGGCGGATGTTTGAGCGGCGGCGGCGTGGTCATCAGCCATTTCTTGTTGAAGCTGTAGTGCGAGAAGCTGCTTGCGAGATGAATCACGCCGTCGAGTCCTTCGCAGCCGGTCATGTACCCACGATACTCAGCGCTGCGGGCGCTCATAACGCAATAGCCGCCATTGGTAGTCATAATCGGTGTCCCTGGTCCGTCGTCACTAACCAATCGCACGTAGGGCCAGGTCTTTCCGCCGTCCTCGGACAGCGCCGCGAACATGCCGCGGACCTCGCGTTTTGCTCCGGACGAATCTGTGATAATCATACCGCGATTGGCAAACGAAGCTAAGAACAGGCCGCCTTGTCGCAAGTTGATCAGGACGAGTCTCTCGCCGCCCTCGACACTGCCGAAAGGCGTGTGGGTATGTGTCCAGGTCTTTCCGCCGTCTTTGGAGATACACTTGGGCATTCGGTGTTTGCGCATCTTGTGAGTGAATTTTTTGCCCATGTCGTAATATTCGGTAAACTCATCTTTGTACGGGACCTCGCTGCCACGAAGGAAACCGATTAGTGTTCCGTCTTCGAGTTGGGCAACTCCGGGGTGATTACCGTTGATGTCACCGCCGCAGCTTTTGAAGGTCAGCCCCTCGTCGCGACTTATCCAGAGCGTAGGAAAACCGTCGGTCGTAATTGCAATTGCGCCGTCGTTCATTCTAAAGACAGGCTCAGACAACTGATGCCCGCCGGGTACTCCACCTTGTGCTTTGTGATCCGGAATGATAATCCGCGGCCGGGACCAGGTCGCGCCGCTGTCGGGCGATGTCCGCATCGCCACTGCCAAATTGCCGTAGGTTGACTGCACTGAATATGGCTGAAAGTGATAGACTATCCCATTATCACCATACCACAATACCGGCGCATGGTCGTTACGGTCGGCGGCGTCCCAGAACGGTGAAGCCCCCTGCCATTCGTTCTGGCCATAGACAAGGCGACTACCGGCGACACCCAGTTCTCGATCTTTTTCACTAACGCAGGTGTACCAGCACATCAGAAGGTCGCCGTTGGGACATTCGGCCAGGGCTGGATTGTGATTGTGCCCTGCGAAGAGCGGTCCGATTTCGCCACGACCGATCTTCATGAATACCTTTGGACCGGCAAAATATGGTTTGTCCGGATCGGGTCCTTTTTTTATTAGTTCAGGATCGCGCTGTTTTACATTTCGCTGGTTCATCGGCGGTTCGGGTTCTGCCAGCGGTTTTGTGTCCGGCAGTTCGCCCAGGACAACTCTAAAACCAATTGCCCAGCTTCTGTCGCCCGGCAGCATTGACATTCGGTTGGCGCTTCGCAGGAAGAAATCATAAGTGCCGTAACTCCCGCCGCGAGTGACACGAAAATCCCCCTGGGCATAACCGACCGGGTCTTTCTGCTTGGCCTCTACATACGGGCCATACCAGTCGTTGCACCATTCCTCGACATTTCCGTGCATATCATAGATGCCCCATTGATTGGGAGCTTTTTTTCCGACATAAACTTTTGTCTGGGCCCTTGGGCCGCGACGGTCCTTTTTATATTCGTCCGGCAAAGTCTCGCCGGTAGAGAAATTACTGCTTGTCCCGGCGCGGCATGCGTACTCCCATTCGGCTTCGGTCGCGAGTCGGTACGGCAGGGATTCCTTGTCGCTTAGCCAATCACAAAACGCCTGAGCGTCGTACCAATTCACAAAGACCACCGCCTCATCGTCTTCGGTGGAAATACCATCCCTGCCTCGCTGTTTTTTGTGCGAAGGATCGAAAAGTTCATACTGATAGTTTGTCACTTCGAAGATACCAACATAAAATGGTTTTGTAATCTTTACAGTATGAGTCGGTTTTTCATCCCAGTCACCCTCGGCCTGGAGGTCAAACAATCCGCCTCGGCCGCCGCCTTCTATTTCCGGAAGGACCGTTTTTGTCAGAATGTCCAACTGTCCCATGCGAAACGTGCCCGGTTTGACGCGGACGAATTTCAAGCCGATTGAGTTGGTGTAGCTGTCTGGTTTTGGCATATCAGCCGCATGCGCCCGCGGTACAGATGCCAGAACTACACCAAGTACTAAGATCGCGATTACCGGTCTTACATTCATGTCGTATCTCCAAAAATTCAATTATTATCCTGCAATCTCGAACTCAAGTAATTTTCTACCTCGCCATTTCGATTTGGCGCGCAATGAACCATTCGGACGCCATATAGTCCAGTCGTAAGTGCCGTCTTCGTTATAGACCTTGAGCCACTTTCGTGCACCGCTGGGATACCATTGTGTCTCGGTCCCGGCTCTGCGGCCCGCGTTGAAGTTGATCTCCCACTTATTGATACCGTTATCATAATGCCACGTCTCTTTTCCGTGAAGCAGATAGCGACCGTCCTGACCGATACCTGCGCTATAAGTTACTTTGGTCTGTCCGTTGGAGTGCTTTTCGCTGTACTGCTTGACCGAATCAGGAACGATCTCGGTTGTTGCGGCGCCAACCGGTGTGGTTTTCTCATCCGGATCCTGGAGGATCCAAGCTTCATTTAGTTCATAGTGCAGGTCGGGATGGTTGTGCGATGAAATAATATGTATCCTGCCGTCCTGTGTCTGGCGGGCCGTGACATAGCTGACCGTTCCGACCTTGACGGGCTTGCCGTCTTTGCCGAGTATGTTGCCGCCTGTGAGTTTTCGTATTCGCCAAGTCTTTCCGTTATCGTCGCTAAGCGCCGCATAAGCGCCTGAGCCTTCGAAATGGTTGGGCATATCCGCAGCGGTAAGCTTGCGATAATTTTCAAGTTGCATGTCACCGACATAGAAAAGCCGACCGCTTTTTAGCTTTCTAAAGCTCGCTCTTGTACCGCCACCCAGAGCCGGAAGAGGCGAAGCATAATTAACATAAGTTTTGCCGCCATCTTTGCTGACATTGAGCGGGTGGTAGCCGTCGATCTCGGCTTGCTTACCGGCAAAGGCCATGATCGTATCGTCGTCGAGAATCAGAAACGTCGAATGGCGACCGAAAGTTCTGCCGCCCGTGTCGTACCAGGTGTAACCGTTATCTTTGCTGGCGAACAGTTCGCTTGTCAAAGGTGAATGCGAACCATCGACGCCCAGGTAAATCGTACCTTTCGAATCTCGGAATGCGCTGTTGATCGGCTGGGCCGCGAAAGGACCGACTCTCTTATCGAACATCGGAAACTGGACCGGCCCCCACGTCGCGCCGTTGTCTGTACTTCTTGCGAACTGGAAGGGACGACCCGCCATCTGCCGCGGGGAACCCCAGAAAAACCATATCGTACCATTATCGTTCCAGATGACCGGGCCTTCGTCGTCGCAATCGACATGATCGGGCCATGAACTTGGCATGTCCCATTCGTCGGCACCGCGGCGAAAACGAACACTCATAATCGAAACGCATGCGTCACGCTCACCTCCGAATATCGTGTTATAGTACCCAGCCATCAGGTCACCATTGGGCAGTACTTCAAGTGCCGAGTTGTGATGTCCGCCACCGTAGCCCTGCTCGATGCCCAGCTTCCAGGCTTCGACCAGAGAAGCTTTATTGAAATGCGGATATAACAAACGAGTTCTATAATATGGCTTGTCCATGTCCGGGCCTTGTGTAAGTTCTGGTGCCACCTGTTTTACGCATTGATGCACAAACGGAGGCTCGAACGGCGGTGGAGTCGTTTGCGGCATCGGGGCCTGGACCACGCGAAAACCAACTTCGTGACGGCCCGCGATAAAACCACTGGTGCGAATCGACCAGCGATATGCAAGGCCGGTGTATCTAAACGGCGTATTCAAGGCCTCGTTCATTGTAATATCAAGATCGTCGAGACGCTCGATTTGGTATTGGCGATGGGATTCTTCAATTGCCTGAGGGGGCAGATTAAAGGTGAGCTTTGCGTTTTGAAGCTGTTTGTGCTGATAATCAAGCGGTGCCGGTCTCCAGCTTGGCGGCATCGCGCCGCGGTTAGCCGAACGCACATAATATGGCGCGTCTTGCTGCGTCCAGTCCAATGAACCGCCTCGGATAACCTTCATCCAGCCATGCGCCGGGCCGACCGGATCGACCTGCGGGTCTTCGGGGTAAACCGCGTACCAGTCGTGAGTCCATTCGCGAACGCCCGAGTGCATGTTCTTCAAGCCCCATGGATTAGCCGTCTCATGTTCAGGCGGACGATTGCCGGAGGAGTAAACAGTATTGGTTCCGGCGCGACAGGCGTATTCCCACTCGGCTTCGGTTGGCAGTCGGTATGGTTTTCCTTGCTTTTTGGTTAGCCATTCGCAGAAGGCCTTAGCCTCGTTCCAGCTTACGGCGCAGGCATAAGGTCTGAACTTTTCATAGCCGGGATACTCGGCTTGGAACTGTCTGAACTGTGAGATCGTCACCTCGGCCTCGGCCATATAGAACGGATACGTAATTTTAACTTTGTGCCTGGGCTCTTCGTCGTAGTCGCCTTTTGATGTCGAGTCGTTCGATCCGCGGCGTCCTTTAGCTGTCGCTCTCCAGTTTATTAATGCATTTATCATGTTCTCATCGGTCGCGCTGTAACCCAATGCAGCAGCCCGAACGAGTGTCTTGGCTTGGCCTTTGTACGACCAGTATAATTTCGTGCTGCTGGTTCCTTCTGTGTCGATGGCTATTGCAACGAAGCTTCCTTTTGGCATCTGAACTTTGCCGCTTCCGGATGAATCACCTTTGGCAGCTAATCGCACGACCAACTCATGGCCAATGCTCAGGCTCGCGGCGGAGTTGGATTCAAGAGTAAATGTTACTTCTCCGGCAACCGGGGCCTTGATGAGCCCTCTGACGCGCATCGATTTGCCGGTTAGTTGCTGTTTTTTGGCCTGGGCGGTGGTCAGGTCCAGGTCCACCTGCTCGATAGTCATCTTGGTTCGTTTTTGGCTCTGGTCGTAATTATTGAGAAAAGCAGCGATAAGACCCTTTCGAACGCCCTTCCACATTGCGGGCTCTAATTGCTGGCCGATGGGCCAACCTGACCTCTCGCGCCTGACCGACGAGTTGTGAAACGGCCCAACAACCCCCATCATGAACTCACCGGGCTCGATCCGAACCATTTTCATGCCCAGAGAATTCGTAAATGTCTTAGGCTCCTCGGCGCCGGAATTAGAAACAAGGATTCCAAGGATGGCCAGAAGAAAGATGAGTCTTTTCATTTTCGTACTCCAAAAGCTGTTAACATGCTATTAAGGTCTTACAGGATGGTCCGAAACTGGGTGTTTTTCACCAGAGCCACCTACCGAGACTTCAATGATCCGATCAGCCCCGACAATCCGGGCTTTGCAGAGCCAAACTATAGCCGAAAACCACGCTCCGGTCAACTGTTTCCAGTCAGCAGAAATGGCACAGGTTAAAGCTTTGGGTAAACCTCATACGAGACCTGTTGGCGCCGCTAGTATTTAATTCTTTCGTTTTTAGTAAGTTCTGTAACAGTCGTAATTAGTTCAAGGAGGCATGGCTGGTCTGGGGTTCAGACTTCTGCTGGTTCTTGCTGGTTGATGGAAGAGAGAAAGGAAGAATCTTCACAATTTTTTTCTGCTTTTTTGTGGCGAGAACAGCGATTTCGAAAAAATTTTTATAAATTCTCAAATTTCCTGTTGACTTATTCGGTTTATACCGAATACTATTTGTATGAACCGAATTTAGGAGCTAAGATATGTCAAAGTACAAAAGAGATCCAAAGGGTGGGCGACGAAAATCAAGTCCGGAACTGACTGAAGCTGAATGGATCATCATGAAAGTGATCTGGGATCATGAGCCGTGCGCAGCCGGGACTGTCCAGGAGATGCTTGAACATAGCAAGAACTGGGCTTACAGCACGGTAAAAGGGGCCATGGACCGTATGGTCGAAAAAGGCTTTTTGAAGATTGGTAGAATTCGGAATCTGCAGCTCTTTAGCTCGATGATCACCCCGGCCCAGGCAAAGAGCAGAGAATTGCGAAAGATGCTAAAGCGTGCTTTCGATGGTGCACTCACTCCAATGATGCAGTTTTTGCTCGAGAACGAGGATTTCTCCAGGAATGACTTGAGTCAGTTACGGGACTTAATTGAAAAAGCTGAAAGAAACAGCTCTAAGTTAAACAAGTAAAAAAGGCAAACTCAGAAAGGAGAATGAAAATGAGCGCCTCAATCATTGCCATTTTGAACAGGTTGGGTACCCACTTTTGCGAGCATGCGTTGTCTATGCTCGTCCAGTCGAGCATTCTAATTCTGCTGTTGCTTGTTCTTGATTTGCTGTTGCGCAGGCGTATCAAGGCAGTTTTGAGGTACTGTATTTGGCTGCTGGTGTTTGTGAAGCTGGTTGTTCCTCCGGCGTTGAGCCTGCCAACGGGCATTGGCTATTGGTGCAGTGACTATTTGCCTGTGCACTCAATTGACGCTGAAATCGTTGAGGTGCCTACTGTTGACCATGCTCAAGAGCCAGCGGCCTCGTATTCTATGGCGCCTTTAGAATTGCCGTCGGTACGACCTCCCGAGTCTGTTGTCGAGATCCCTGTTGAGGTTACATCTGCTGTGGTATCAGCATCGCCCTCTATCAGTTGGCCGGCAGTTCTTTTTCTCGCTTGGTTTTTTGGAGTCTTAGTGCTGGCGGTATTGCTTGTGCAGCGGGCATGGTTTGTCAAAAGGCTGATTGCTCAGAGTGAGCGTGCAGAGGGCGAATTGATTGATATGTTGAGTAATTGTTGTCGTCAGCTTGGTATTCGCAAGCGAATCGAGTTGAGGATATCTCATAACGCACTTAGTCCTGCGGCGTGCGGGCTGTCGAATCCTGTGATCTTGCTGCCATCTTCCTTGCTTGGGCATCTGTGCCCCGATAAGCTGCGGACAGTTTTAGTTCACGAACTTGTTCACATCAAACGAGGTGATCTGTGGGTCAATTTCATACAGACCGTGCTTCAAATTTTATATTTCTATAATCCGCTGCTTTGGTTGGCCAACGCCATAATTCGCAGAGTAAGGGAACAGGCTGTTGACGAAGCGGTCCTGGTATCTCTTGGAGATAAAGCCAAGACTTACAGCAGTACACTTGTTGACATAGCGGAGATCGCATTTACCCAACCAAGTCTCGGTTTACGTCTCATTGGTGTTGTGGAGTCAAAGAAAGCTCTTGCCAGCAGAATCAAGCATATCACGAGCAGGCGGTTTCCGAAAACTGCGAAGCTCGGAGTATTAGGGCTGGTTGCTGTGATTACTTTGGCGGTGATTATTCTGCCAATGGCGCGCACCAAGGAACCGACACCCGCGACGAGTATCGTGGTAGCTACCATACAGCCCGAGCCCATCACACCAGTAACACAAGAAATCACCGGCGCCGAACTGATGGAAGACAGCGGGATTGTTAAAGGCCTAATGCCGGCTATCAAGCTGACGGTAGAAGGTCACCTTGGCGAAAAATGGCCGAGGATTCCGAGAATATTCAGTGAGCCGGGACCGGGCGTACTTCATGCGATTATTATAGATGAGTCTGATACGTCAAGACATCTGGCTCCAGTGTTTTTTGTTCCCGTTGAAAAGTGGCCGGGCCGGGCGCTGTTCTGGTACCTTGCGTACGTCAATGAATCGTTCGAGATAACTGGGATTCCGCCGGGTGAGTACTATCTGTTCTCTGTTGAAGCCGACAATCCTCAAAACATCGATTCTGTTGGTTTACCGGTGGACTGGCCCCAGCCCGTCAACATCCGAGCAGATGGCGAGCCCGCACAAGTTGAAATTCGAATATCAGGGTGGCTGAGCAAAAAGGTGCGTTCGTGGAATTCTCATGTTTTCCTGCGCGGCGGACTAGGTCATCTCAACGCCGAAAACGTGCTCACCGAACAATTGGGCCCCTTTGGCAAGGTAACAGACTCCGACGGTAAGTCCCTGCCCTATGTTCGCGTTCAGGTGCGAGGTCTTGAAGCTGACGGCAAAGATTGGGAAGTCATTTCAGTACCCGATGCACGAACAAACCAGCAGGGTTACTATGGGACTGCGCCTCTGGGTCAGCCCTATTTTGTCGGGGCCATTGCTAACGAGCCTTTAAAGCATGTTCCCGGTTACCGCTGGCAGCATCTGAGGCGCAATAACATATTTGAAGGTAAACATGAAATCAATTTTCAAATCGCCCCCTGGCCCACGCAACTAACTGGCGGCGGCACAATCGAAGGAACCGTAGTAGATGCCAATGGCCAAGCGATTCCATCTTTTACTGTGGATGTAAGAGATAGCCAGCCTTCAATTTGGCCGCACAAGGCTAATGAGCCCTGGACGCAGAAATGGGGCATTCGGGCCGCCTTTGCCAAAGGCAAGTTCGTTATAGAAGATGTGCCAGCGGGTGTTTGTAAAATCAGAGTGGTAGGTCATAAGAGTTGCTATGCCGGTAGAGCTACAGAGGTCTCAAGCCAGGTCACCGTAGCCGCCGGTCAGAAGGTTGAATTGGCATTTGAAGTGCGTCTGATTACGACCGAACAAGCTCGGCAGATGATGTTGGAAGAAGAGCGGAAGATGACAGAGAAGATGATAGCCGAACAAAAGCGGCTGGGTAAGAATAAAGAAGTTCCCCGTGAGCCTTTCAGGGAGCTTAAGGTCGGCGAGCAGGCGCCGGCATTCGAAATCCAAACTATTGATGGTAAGAAATGGGCCCTGACTGATTATCGCGGCAAGGTTGTCCTGCTTTGCTTCTGGCGGATGAACCAGTCATGGACAGAGATCGAGTGTTCCTACTTCAAATCAACCTACGAGGCCTTTGGTGCGGATGAGCGGTTCGTAATGATGAGCCTGGTTACAAAGCCAAGAAGTTCAAAAGCCCCGCAGATGAGCGTGGCTACAAAGACCAGAATAGTAAAAGAACTGCAACAATACGTTACCAGGTACGGCTTGAACTGGAATCACGCATTTATGGACGAACAAGTTGAGCATCGACTCAGAGCAGCCTACGGCGTTAAACGGCGGCCCTCGGTAATCCTTATCGGCCCAGACGGTAAAATCCTGGCCAGGAACCTACAAGGAAACGCCATGAGTTGGGCCGTCGAGAAGGCCCTGACGATGAAGCTCTCAAAAAACCGAGATAATTAAAGGGAGCCGGGAGCTTTCAGGTGCATTTGTGGACACGGTGTTGCTGATCGATCCAAAGGCCAATGATTTCGATATTCGGGTAGTTCTCTCTTAAGAATATGACCGCTCTTTGAATTTGTTGTTGCTGATGGTCGTCATCGATCGGATTGCCGGCGCAATCTGCATGGGCACAGACTGCGAGTCCCTTACTGGCATGGCGGTTGACGGAAATATCTACCCGGCTGTAAAGCGATTTCAATGCCGCAAGGTCAGATATCTTGTCAAAAATGCGTACCGGTCCAGCTTCGGTAATAGTGTCAACATATTCAACCTTGAAATACTCTTTCAAAAAAGCATTCACCGGCAACTGAACAGGCCCGGTCTGACGATTATGAGATGCACTTCAATGTCGGCTTTTTGTTCGAGAAGATAGGGGATTTCCAGCAGGCGATAGAACATTATCGCCGCTCTGTCCAAATCAATCCCGACCACCAAAAGGCCCGCCAACGCCTTGAGGCACTGGAGCAAAAGTAGAAGAGACGCTCGGTTTATTGAGGAACATTATATCTTATACTGTTACCCATGTTCTTAGCATGATCTGTTACCTATGTTACCGGTTTGCACCTTCGCTTAGCCCATAAATTTATTTTAGGGATCCTTATCACCAAGAAATTCATAAATCCCAAACCTGCCCGCAACCCCGCATCGGGCCAGGTCATGAAAAAAAATAGGCCTTTTAAACGAAGGCTGCCTAAGACAGCACATAAAAAAAGGCAACGCCTTCGAAGATATAGTAATGTACGGATTACTGAAGTCTGATTATGAAAAGTTGATGTAGCATCCATAAACCGAGGCAAAAAAGGAAATATACTTGCACTTTTTACCCAACAGAATATCATTGCGAAGGTGCGGTAGGATGGGCAACTTGCTTGCCCATGCTGATTGGTAGGGTGCGAAGTCCTGCACCAATTATGCAACTTCCATAATACGGTGCGTGGGCATAGAAAAGATTGGATTATTTAGCTAACCACGGACTACGCAGATAATATAATTTTCAATTTGCTATATCTGTGCCGATACGCTATTTTCTACTCAGAAACTTTTGTGTATTGTTAAGTTATTCAACAAATAATTAGTAAGATAAAGGAATATAAAAATGGCATCAACACACCGAGTCATGTGTATAAACAAGAGTAACAGAACAAGCGCACATGAGCGTATTACACATATCGGAGGTCTGAATGCTGATGAAAGAACCCGCTGGAAATTAACTCAAGTATCTGCCATTGAGGGCATCGAGTCAGGCAAATGGAAATTTTATGTGAGTGTAAATGGTAAGTCTGTTTGGGTAATTGTTTCCACCAGCGCTCAAGGAAATAAATACCTCAAGACTCAGAACGATGGAGAACAACCTAATAACTTGCTGAGTTTACCAGAGTGTCCGTAGGGATAGCTTATCTGACATTAGCTTTTTTACGTCAGCATTCCGCCGTCACAAAAGTTAGCGTTAGCCTCTATATTGGCGATGACTGATGAGCATAAAAAAGGATAAATTGACATGTCGACGCTGTATATTCCGAACAGTATAGCTCTTCGGAACTTCGACTCGATTTTCAAGAAAAATGATTTCGACTTTTCTGACGGGAAAGTCGATATACGTTTCCACCTTAAATATGTAGCCATGCACCCGGTTGGTCTTGTTTTATACGCCTCTCTTGGGGACTACTTCAGACTGAATGAAATTGAGACTACAGCCGCTATTAACTATAAGATTCGCTCGATTCCTTATCTTCAAAGAATGGGATTATTCTCTACGCTTGATTACTCAGATCCTGTTGAAACAAAAATGCACGAGGAAGCAGGACGATTTATCCCTTTGACTCGCATTACTAACAGCGAGCAATTAACCGATCTTTTGAGGAAAATTGACCCGCTTCTTCATACTACCCGGGACATATCTATAACAGTTAAGCATGTTTTCAGCGAACTGTTGCGCAATGTCTTGGAACATTCCTTGTCTCCATTAGGTGGTCACGTATGTGCAACGTATAACCACAATAGAAAGAAGATCTCCATCGGAATTTCCGATACGGGCCAAGGAATTCTAAAGGGTATGATTGGTTACAAGCGATTTACTAGCCATAAGGAGGCGATCCTTAGTGCTCTTAAACCAGGAATTTCAGGAACTACCAAGCGACTGGGCGGCACACGAGAAAATGCGGGTGCAGGACTATTCTTTACCAAATGTATTGCACAGTCCACGCGAAATCATTTTCTGATCTATTCAGGAGACAGCTATTTCAAACTTCTTACCGGGCCCTTATCCGAAGACATCCAGTTCAATGCGAATCCAGAAGACGACCATGCAACAATTAAGGACTCTCTCCCGGTGTTTCCTGGAACAGTGATTGGAATTGACATCCACATTGAGGATACGACCGCATTTAACAAGCTCATGCAGATGATCGGCGACTCATATCGAGCTAGTCTTAAAAAGATGAAAAAAGACTACTATAAGAGGATCAAGTTCACATGAAGGTTATGGTTGGGAAACATTGTGGCTCATTTGCTGAGAATAAAGATCAAGCTCGCAATATTCGTGAGAAGTATATAAGCCCAGCACTTAAGGCAAGCGATGAAGTTATAGTGCTCGATTTTCTAGGGGTCGATTCATCAACACAGTCTTTTGTCCATGCGCTCATCAGTGGTTTCTTTCAAGACTTGGGGGAGAAGGCCCTGGAAAGGTTTGAATTTCGTAATTGTACCAAGGCTGTGAAGAGTCTTATAGGTACAGTCGTCAATTACTCGCTTGAATAGAAAACCTAACAGAACTAATTAAATGGCTCAGACCAACTTTTTTGAGCACCTATTATTTCACTTCCCACACACTCTCTTTCAAAAACAATCAGTGTAAACCTGTGCCCTAGGTATCAGTGTATATCCTTGTCAAAATTATTATCATATATTCTAAAAAAAACTCAAACTTAGGGCTTTTTTGAGGAGCATTTTGGAGGGATGATTCACTCAAGGCGCACTCCTTGTGTATGACGATGTAAGGGGTAGTTCAAAATTTCCGTAAACCCTTATTGCACAAGGAGG
>SDBT01003013.1_pt1 | contig 29281 bp, 30 predicted proteins | sample 2277101 | NCBI WGS metagenome assembly SDBT01 (sample SAMN10404973, study PRJNA504765) | marine sediment metagenome | isolation source: marine sediment core GS10_PC15, 103 cmbsf | place: Arctic Ocean: Southern Knipovich Ridge | collected 2010
TCCATAACACAGGTCTCAGTCCATGCCATAATAGGCCCTCTCTTTTTTGAGGACCATTATATCTTAATACTGTTACCCATGTTCTTAGCATAATCTGTTACCTATGTTACCGGTTTGCACCATTAGTTAGCCCCTAAATTTATTTTAGGGGTTCTAAAAACTAAATATTCAAAATTATTTAGGAGAGTTCAAAATGTCATCAAAATTACAAAAAGAAGCTAATAGAGAAAACGCAAAAAAATCAACTGGACCAAAAACAACCGAAGGAAAAGAAACATCATCACAAAACGCCACAAAACACGGCCTGACCGCAAGTTACGACGTAATCAAATACGAAAGCCAGGAAGATTTCGACCTGTACCGTCACGAAATGATCGATGAAATGGACCCCATCGGTCCTATGCAACACAGGCTCGCCGAACGTGTCGTAAGCCTCTCATGGAGACTAAGAAGAGCAGAAAGATTGCATAACCAGATTATCGACACACTGCTCGAAGAGGACGCCGAAAAATACTCAACTAAGTTCGATCCCGATCTCTCACTCGGAAATATTGCATATAGAGACTTCGCTTTTAACAGGGCACTCGATCATCTCTTAATGTACGAACGCAGAATAGAGAACAGCCTATACAAATCAATGAAAGAACTAAAAAATCTAAAAAAAGAAAAAATGAAAAACGAACCCAATTACAATCAGTCACGGCCGCAGGCCGAAACAACTGCGATATACGACATACGCAATACGAAATACGAAAAAATGCAAAACGAACCCAATTTGCACACTCAAACGAACATAACCCCAGCTATAACAAAGGATTACGAAAGCACACAACTATGCGGCGGACTCGGCGAAAATACATGCAAAGCCAATATCCCGGAAAACGACTCAAGGATCACTCCTAATATGTTGTGATCGATGGGATTATTTCTTTAGAAGTTTGCCTTCGATATTGTGTTTTGTCGCTTCGTCGAGTGTTGGTTGACCGAGGCATAGGATTTCAATGTCTCGTGGTACCTCACCGTAGTGCTTCAGAAAGCCCCTTATTATTGATCCGCTGGTGAATAGAATCTTATCGATTGCATTAAAATCGATGTCACCAGGTTCCACGTCAATATTTGAGTAAATCATAACCTGTTCGGCGTTAGCACCGGCATCGGCCAGACCGTCGAGAAGTTTGCTTGGTCCGGTTTTGGGTCTTACCAGTAGGATGTTCTTATTCTGGATGTCGAGTTGAGTAAATTCCTCAAGCAGCCCGATCGTCGATTCGAGTTCTGGCTGCATGTCGCGTATGACACCGAAGGATTTTAACGCCGCCGAGGTAGTTGTTCCTATTGAGGCGACTTTGGCGGTTTTCAATGCGCGGGTGTCGAGCCCTGTTTGATTTAGTCGAGAGAAGAAGAACTTTACTCCGTTAGTGCTGGTAAAGACTATCCAGTCGAAGTCACCGAGCCGTTTTAATATCGCATCGGCCTGTGAATAATCTTCGAGCCCGACACAATCAATGATGGGACGGTGGACTATGTTTCCCAAATGTCTGTACTTTTCAGGATGTAAACCGAGCAAAAGTATCTTTGGTTTTTCAGCAAACCATTTTAGTTTTTCACTGAGACCTACCACTTTTCCAACAATAAAGATCGCCGGAGTGCCGAGCTTCTGTCTTTTGACTTCATCGACGATGTTGTCGAGAGTACCTGTGATAAGTCTTTGATTATACCTGGTTCCGTTTTCAATACCGGCGATTTTTGTATCGGACGCCCATCCGGCGCCCAGCAGGGAATCGACGATCTTTTGTATATTCGATACACCCATCAGGAAAATGATAGTACCTGCCTTTGGAATCTCGAGTTCTTTTCCTTCTTTTCTATGTCCTGTCACTACGGCAACGCTTGGAGTAAAGTCACGATGTGTCGGGGGGATACCCGCGTAGGCCGGCGCAGCGAAGGCGCTGGTTATTCCAGGAACGACTTCAAAATCGATTCCCGCTTCGACACATGCTTCCAGTTCTTCGCCTCCACGTCCGAAGATGAACGGGTCACCACCTTTTAAGCGAACGACCAGTTTGTCTTCTTTTGCCTTTGCGACAATCAGAGCATTGATCTTCTCCTGTGGTAGTGTGTGCCTTCCCGCAAACTTGCCAACCGAGATAACTTCTGCGTCAGACCTTGCCAGAAGCAGCAACTCGGAGGGGATCAGATGGTCGTAAAGTACAACATCTGCCATTGCAATGAGCCTGTAACCTTTTAACGTGATAAGCTCGACATCGCCAGGACCCGAGCCAACAAGATACACTTTTGAGTTTTTCATTTGGTCTCTATAGCAGTTTTTCACATAAAAACAAAAAAATTTTAACATTCTCGCAAATGAGAATGTTCGCCCTGAGATATTCGACAAAAGCTCTTTACCCCAAAGCCGCGAACCATAACTTGGCTTTATCTTTACATCTATATATAGGATATTATATAGTGTGCATATAATGGATGGTCAAGCTAAAAGAACGCTTAGTGTGTTGCTAACAGGGTATTTTGAGAAGATTGAATTGTTATGGATGAATTAGTATGGATGAATTAGACCGACAGATATTGAATAGTCTTCAGAATGATTTTCCACTTTGCGAGCGTCCATACGATAAACTCGCTGAACAGTTGGGTTTATCAGGCGAGGAGCTTTGGCACAGAGTTGAGACTCTTATAGATTCGAAAGTCATAAGGAGGATGGGTGCGAGCCTCGATTCTCGAAGGCTTGGCTACAGCAGCACATTGGCGACTGTCAAGGTAGATAGCCAAGATGTGGATGTAGCCAGTGAGCTAATAGGGCGGTATCCTGAGGTTACGCATAGCTATCTTCGTAAAGGTGATTTCAACATTTGGTTTACTTTAATCGCGGTCGATGAAGCTCGTATCGAGGCGATTCTGGAGCAGATTCGCGTTTCGCTTGGCCTGGACCATAGTGAGGTATTGAATTTACCGGTAAATCGTCTTTTCAAGCTAAACGCCCGCTTCAATGTATCGAAATAATTATAGTGACCAGTAGTTTTGCTTTTTTTACTCTGGCACAGAATGTAATCATCTCGGTTTTAATGCATTCCGGAGAAATTCTTATAAATGAGAAAAAGACTTGATTGTGGGCTTGAGAACGGGTATTAGTGGGTTTGACCGGATTGAATGATGAGCTTTTATCCTGTATAATACTTTGTCAAACAGTTGTTGACCGGATAACGTTGAATGAGTTTTGTTTTTTGAAATGTTTTGTAGAAATCGAAGAGTACTTTTGATTGTCCAAATGAAAGAGATGTTTCGATTTGAATGTTATTGCTGTTTTCAAGTATTGAGTCAGTAAATTGCGAACTCGATGAAAAAGCTTTTGTCGAGGTAAATATTTTTCAGTAAGACTTTTGAGTTATGGAGAATTAGTTTATGAAAAAGCAAGTAGAATCAAAGATGGACAGTGGTGCTGCGGCCAGTGTCGGTTCGGTAAAGGATCAGGCCAAGAAGAAGTGGCAGAAACCGAAGCTTGAGGACGTTTCCGGCAAGGTAATGGCTCAGCCTTACATCCGGTTTACGTAGAGTTTTTTATTGTAACGAATAATTAATTGTTGTCCGATCCGTATCGGACTAATGATGCATCGCGCTTAGATGTACGCGATGCGATATTGGTTTTGATTTATTACGAATAAATAAAGTGAGGTCCGGATGAATTTCACGGAACATACAAAGGTAAGGAAGGAAAAGTTCGGCTCGGTGGTCTTTGATACGCTCACAGAAAAGATCTTTATAACCGACGGTATTGGAAGCGATATTCTTGAATTGATCGAACAGGGTAAAGCTTTTGACGACGTTGTGTCGGAACTTTGTGAACGTTACGACGGCGAAAAAGAGCAAATATCAGGTGACGTTACGGAGTTCGTCGAACAGTTGAAAACAAATAATATAGTATACCCTTAAGGGCAGTAAATGTCCGCGAATCAAACTGTAACTGGTTGTTTTTAAGTTACTTACACGCTCGCCGTGCTTCGCTCGTCGCAGCAGGCGGATAAACGGGAAAATTAAATTGAGATAAGTATAGATAGTCAGGAGTAATTATGGATACAGTAGCTGATGAGAAGAAACTTTGCCGCTTAACGAATCCGGGTCCGGACGAAGAGTTGCGGACGATTCTGGGCGGTAGTAATTTCGAAGATTATGAGTCTCCTCTTTTTATAGCATGGCAGTTAAATTCAGCGTGCAATCTTGGGTGTATGCACTGCTGTGAAGAAGCCGGCCATAGTATGCCGGGCGAGATGAGTAAAGAACAGTCGTTGGACTTTTGCCAGCAGATAGCTGATCTTCGGATACCCTATGCCGCTATCTCCGGTGGTGAGCCGATGCTTTGTCCGCATGTATTCGATGTTTGTGAGAGTCTCAGGGGAAACAATATCAGTCTCAAGATAGAGACCAACGGTGAATTTATCGATAAAGATACGGCCCGTCGTTTTGCAGATCTCAAGATGCGTTCAGTTCAGGTTAGTCTTGACGGAGCAACGGCAGAGACTCACGAGAAGCTGCGTTTAGCCGGTGACTGGGAAAAAGCGGTTGCGGCTTGTAAGTCTCTTGTAGAGTACGGAGTTAATACCGAGATAGTTTTTGTACCGACGAGCTTCAATATTCACGAGGTAGGCGAAGTTATAGAGTTGGCTTATTCGCTTGGCAGCTACGGTGTCTATACTGGTAAGATTATGCGAATCGGACGTGCGGCACAGAATTGGGATGCCCTGTGTCCGTCGGAAGAGGAATATGAAAAGTTTTTCGATATTCTCAAGGAAAAGACGGCAAAGTACGAAGGGAAGATGAAAGTTTATTATTATCCTTTTGACGTATTGGAAGAGTTGAAATATCGACTGGAGCGTCCTTCGGCGAGTTTGCTTGTTGTTCCCAACGGCAAAGTCAAGCTGATAGGACCGCTTCCATTTATTTGCGGAGACCTGAAGAAACAGCGTCTTGCAGAGGTTTGGGAGCATTACAAGAACGCATGGCGTTTACCCGAGGTAATTGAGTTTACCAAACAGGTGATAGCCGATCCGAATCTTCTGGCAGAGTCTAATAACTGGCGAGAGATCTGAGCCGGACATTTTTGGGAGTTTTCCGAGCAATGCTGTTTATTGAACTTATTAGACTGATAAGGTATCGGTTTTTTCTGTTTGCAGGTATGTTTCCATACTTGTTGGGTCAGGTGGCAGCATATAACGTGCGAGGTTCTCTTAATTGGAGTTATTTCTGGATTGGATTTACGGGCATATTCTTCGTTCTCACTGGGGTAGAACTTTTTAATGAATACTTTGACGCCAAAGACGGTGGCGACCGGATTTTTTCACAGGAACTCCCGAAGATTCCAAAGCATTTTTATCCACTTGGAGTATCGGCTCTTTTAGTCGCATTCCTTTGCGGTCTTTATCTTAGTGTTCAGGTGGGCTGGCCTATACTCGTGTTTTCTTTTTTCGGATTTCTCGGGGCGTACTTTTATGTCGGTCCGCCAGTCAAGTGGGCTTATCGTGGTATGGGTGAAGTGGTGATAGCGTTGTCGTATGGACCGCTGATGATCTTAGGCAGCTATTACGTTCAAATGCGTAGTGTTGCATTTGTGCCATTTTTTGTTTCTATGATTTGCGCGTTGTCCATGTTCAGTTTAGCTATCGTCAACGAGATACCCGATTATTACCAGGACAGGCTTGCCGGCAAGTGGAACCTTGTGGTTCGATTGGGCAAGCAACACGCGATAGTGCTTGTCAAGATTTGTTTTGTCAGCCTGTTTGTTCTTCTATGTGTGGGGACGGTGCTGAGGATTGTACCCTTATCGGTTTTATGTGTTGCGGTTACTGTTCCGTGGATATTCAGGAGTATCCGCGGAATTGAGAAGGACTATGACAATCCAAAAGTATTTCGCCTGGCGGTTAATACTGTTGTTGTTACGCACATTGTGCTGGCCCTTTCCCTTGGTATAGGCTTTTTTTGGGGGCGAGTATAATGAAACTTCAGGAGATATATCAGCCTATTGCTAAAGAAATGGCCATGGTAGAGTCTTTTCTTTGTTCAGCCATCCGTGAATCGAATAATCCGTCGATCCGTGTCAAGAGCGAATTTCTGTTGGAATCGCCAGGCAAGAGAATCCGTCCGGCCTTGTTGATTCTGTCTGAAAAGGCCGGGAGTATCAGTTGTGGGCGTGGTTCAGATGAAGAAGAACTTGTTCAGATTGCCACGGCGATGGAGATGATACACATAGCGTCTCTTATCCACGATGATGTTCTCGACAGGGCGAAGCTGCGTCGTAACCGTCCGAGTGTTAATGCCCGCTGGGGTAATGATGTATCGATAGTTCTCGGTGATTATGTGTATTCGAAGGCATTTGAACTGGTGGGTAAATGTAGGAATCCGGATGTATTTTCCTGCATCAGCAAGGCGATTTACGTGATGTGCGAGGGTGAACTTGCACAGGTAATCGAGCGTTCTAATTCAGAGATGTCTAAAGAAAGCTATCTTTCGATAATCGAGAAGAAGACTGCGACGTTATTCGCGGCTTGCTGTCAGACAGGGAGTATTTTGGGCAACAATGATGGTTCTGTTCGAACAGCCCTGCATGATTACGGCAAGGCTTTTGGTATTGCGTTTCAGATTATCGATGACAGTCGTGACATTATGAGCGATCAGGATTCTCTAGGTAAGCCTCCCGGTCAGGATGTAATATCGGGAGATTTAACGCTTCCACTTATGATGTTGTTGGAAGTTAGCGATCCGGATAAACATGAGGAATTGATTGAGAGTTTCGGGAGCCGGAGAGATACTGAAAGTGTATGCGAGATACGCAAGATGTTTATGAATTCGGATGCGGCAGAATTGACTCGGCAAAAGGCGTTGTCTTATATCGAATGTGCCAAGGAGAAACTTTGTATTCTACCAGATTCGGACTATCGCCAGAGCCTGGTTTTATTGGCTGATTATGTAACCAACGGTGTTTCACAGGATATGCTGAGATAATAAATGGGTAAAGCAAGAATACTAATAGTAGATGACGATCCGGATCTGACCAGTGCATTGCAGGTGATTCTGGAGAGCGCAGATTATACAGTATCTTCTGCCGGTGACCGAACTTCGGGGATGGAAAAGCTGCGTAGCGAGAGGCCTGATTTGTTGATACTTGACGTCATGATGAATACCTGGCAGGACGGATTCGAGATGGCTCGTGAGTTGAAGAGAGATCCGGAACTTAGTAATGTTCCGATCCTGATGCTTACCGGGGTCAAGGAGAAGACGGGTATTGGCTTTAAGTCAACGGCGGGTGATTCAGAGTGGCTTCCAGTCGATGGATTTATGGATAAACCGGTAGAACCGGAGGTATTGATTGAGGAGGTCGGTAGATTGCTATCGAAGAAGGATTGAGATGGAACCTGTTTCTCAAAACGCACGATTAGCCAACAGGGCACTTTGGCTTGTAAAGCTTCGGTGGATAGCCACGGGTTGTCTTTGTGCGGGAATTTTCTTCTTCGGGAATGTACTTGGTATATCGATGAACCAGATTGGTCTGTACTGCCTTGTTGTACTACTGGCCGGTTACAATCTTGTTATGCTATGGCTTTTACGCCGTATTGCCGGTAAACTTTCCGAAGTTCCCTATTCCGCGGTCGAGCGTATAATTAATTTTCAGATATGTGCGGACCTGATCATATTGACCATTCTTCTTCATTTTTCAGGCGGGATTGAAAATCCTTTCGTTTTTTACTTTGTTTTCCATATGATCATCGCCAGCATTTTGCTTTCCGTACACGAAAGTTATTTGCAGGCGACTTTTGCGAATCTTCTTTTTGGCTTACTTATCCTTCTTGAGTACAAGGGAAAAATCGATCATTATTGCCTCGAAGGCTTTGTTCCTGATTGTGTTGCTCATGACGGTTTTTATGTCTTAGGGACGTTTTTTGTTTTTACGACTGTACTTTATCTTGTTGTTTATATGGCCAGTTATATTGCCGAACGTTTGCGTCGCGCAGAGCGTTCTCAGAAGCAGGCTAACGTTCTTCTTGTTGAGAAAGACCGGATCAAGGACGAGTATGTCCTTCGAGTGACACACGATATCAAAGGCCATCTTGCGGCGATACAGAGTTGTATCGGGGTAGTTTCGACACAGATGGTCGGTCCGCTGGTCGGCAAACAGGCCGAATTTGTTAACCGTGCTCATGAGCGAACAAAGAAGTTGACTACTTTCGTTCGTACACTACTTAGACTGACACAGATGCGTCTGAGCGACACCATAGAGAAGGAAAACTTTTCACTTAGCGAAACAGTGCGAAACGCCGTTGCCAGTGCCAGGGCCAGGGCTGAGTCTAAAAACATATCCCTGTCCTGCCATGTTGATCCTTCGGTTCAGGAAGTGTTCGGCAATCAATTCTCGATAGAAGAGTCGATATCGAATCTGATATTCAATGCGGTAAAATATACTCCCGATAACGGTCGCGTCGATGTAGAGGTGATCGGTGAAAATGATAGAGTTGCCGTTAAGATTTCCGATTCTGGGATAGGTATTCCGGATGAAGAATTACCTCGAGTTTTCGATGAGTTTTTCCGAGCGAGCAATGCCCGGAAAGTTGAACGTGACGGTACGGGCCTTGGTCTGTCGATAGTGAAGTATATCGTAGAACGACACGGCGGTCAGATTGAAGTTGAAAATAATAAAGGGTGCGGGACGACATTCCGGCTTACTCTGCCGATAAAGCAACGGGTGCAGGAGGCTGTGTCGAGCCATTAGGAACTTGAGAGCTGTTACTATTTTGGGGTAAATGAAGAAAGTGAAATCTATTAAAGAAATCGTGCTGTACGGCTACCATGTTATAAGGCAAGTGAAATTAAGCGTGTTGATAACATCGGTGTTTATATTTGTGGTTGTATTCAGCGTTGTCGCGGTAGAGGTAACCAGTACTCCCTGGTTTTGCAATTCCTGCCATATCATGAATCCGTTTTATGACAACTGGGTGAGTTCGGATCATAATGAGGTAAGCTGTATCGAATGTCACCTTCAACCTGGTTTTACGAATTATGTCAAGGGTAAGATTAATGGTATGGCGCAGTCGGTTGACTGTATGGTTGGCAGGATCGGTACCAAGCCGAACGCAATGGTACATGATTCGTCCTGTTTGAGGTCGAAATGTCATAGTTCGGACAAGCTTGCCGAAAAAGAGCTTCGTTTCAAGACAGTTCGATTTACGCACGGCAAACATCTTGGCAAGGTTGTTAATGGGATAAAGATCGGCTGCAATACCTGTCACAGTCATTTCGAGGGTAATGAACATTTCAGCGTTAATCCCGATGCGTGTTTTACATGTCATTTCCTCAGAAGCGAAAAGGGTGAGAATGCTAAGGTTAAAACGCTCTGCACGGATTGTCACGAGGTGCCGAACAAGGTCATAAAGCGTGGTCTTGTTACTGTTAATCACAGTGAATTTGTAGAGTATGAGGCAAGCTGTGAAGAAGGTTGCCATAAGGGGCAGATTTCTCATTCGAGTGAGATGTCCGACACTGTCTGTTTGAATTGTCATAGTTTCAGGATGGACGAAGATCACGATGTCGAGGAGCTTCACGCATTGCATAGCGGGCAAGATAAGCATGGTAAGGTGGAATGTTTTGGATGCCATGGTCGTGTCCAACACGGCGCTACCGATGTTGCTTCTCTTGCAGAGATGATCGAGTGTGAGAATTGCCACAGCGATACCCATCAGATTCAAAAGAGTATATACTCTGCCAGCGATCACGAGGGGAACGGCGGAGACCGGACCCTTGGTCCGATGTTTCTGACTCACGTAGAGTGTACCGGCTGTCATATTGATCGTGGAGGAAAACGTACCGGAGTTCTCGACAGTATCGGGACTGTAGCCAAGGCTGTTCCCGAGGCTTGTGATAATTGTCACGAGAAGGGCACCGGCAAGCAGTATATACCGTTCTGGCAGAACCAGATTAGTAAGCTTTACGACCGGGCCAAGGAGAACGTTGATATGCTTGAATCTCGATTACGAGCGGAGTCGAATCCGGAAGTTGTAAAGAAACTCAAGGGTAAGATATCGCAGGCCCGTTCTATATTGGAGGCGGTTTCCGCTGACGGTAGTAAAGGGGTGCATAATTTCAAATATACTGAAGCGATGCTGCGTAAGGCAGATCGAATAATAACGGAGGACTGATAGTGTATTTATTAAAGATGTGTTCAGGTTTTAGAATTGCAGCGGTTTTGTTTGTTGTGATCTTCGGAGTTTTTACGGCGGATGACTGCTTTGGTTTTCCGCGGGGCACGCTCAAGGCCATGAAAATGCCACCGTGGGAGATTGTGGTTCAGACGTCATCCCAGGAACAAGGTATTCGTTTCCCAGTGAGTGTTGATGATGCAAACAAACCTTTTGAAATGAACACTGAGTTGCCGATTATAGGTACGCCAATTAAAATCAAGCTGGAGCGATACCTTCCCGATTTTAAGATTTTGATGAACGGTGTTCCAGATGTCAACGGTGGAATTGTTGTTCAATTGAAGGCTCAAGGACAGAATCTAAACCAGGATATCTGGTTAAGCTCTACTGATATTCCGAAACGTTCGATTTGGGCTTCTATTGGGAAGATAGCGGTTAGGCATGTTCGTGATTCAGAGGTTCTAAAAACTCTTATCAAGGAAATGCTTGCGTCGCGAACCGTTGGTATTTTGTCGGTTATGGACGCTAATGGTATTTTGCTTTTTGAAAGTATTGCTCGTGAAGGTAAAAAAATATCAGTACCCAAGACCAAATACAAGATTGAGATGTTGGATTATGTTCAGCATTTTACTATTGATATGAAAACGAAGAAGGTGAGTTCAGTATCTGATAAGCCTGTTAATCCTGCGCTTCAAGTCAGGTTATCCGGTGTTGGCGAACCAGAGGAACAGTGGCTTTGGTCGAAAATCAAATCTTCTCCACATAAGGGAATGCAGGAGAAAATTCGTCTGGAGTTTACAGATTTTGACCTTGGTAGTACCGAAGGTAGTTACATACTGGTCGGATCATCGAAAGAGGACCTTTGGGCATTATTTCTCAAAGATGGTAAAGTACAGGCCGAAAAGGTTAAGCTTGAACAAGTCTATCCTTTTTTAGACAAGTCATATACTTTCAAAATTAATAAGATATTTTATCCGTCCGTGATTAAGACCGGCTGGGAGAACGGAGCCGATGAGTTGACGAATCCCGGTATTATTACGAGTATAACCGAAGGTGACAAAACAGAGCGGACGGCATTGGAATTTGGTAAACAGTTTAATTACAGGAGCAAAGAAAATGGAACAATTGTGCTTCTTTACAGACGGCAGCAACAGATGAAATGAAAGGTTTTCTGGTCCGACTGAGGGAAGAAAATGTTTTTTTCAGGAGTTAGGAATCATGATTATGTCAGAGAGAATGAGTGTTGTAGTTTTGTTGGTAGTTTTAGTTTCATTGGCCGGAGCGGTGGATAAGCCGACAACGGCTCAGAAAAGCTGTGTGACCAAAGAGTGTCATGTGAGTTTTTCCAAAAAGGCAGTTGTTCACGGTCCGGTTGGTCTGGGCGATTGCAAATCGTGCCATAAACCGGTTGATCCGACGAAGCACACATTCGAACCAAGCCGCAAGGGAAGAGACCTTTGTGAGTTCTGTCATTTGGAACAAGCAGACAAGAAGAATGTTCACGAGCCGCTAAAGGACGGCAATTGCACGGAATGTCACGATCCTCACAGCAGCGATCACAAGGCATTGCTACCCTCGGCTACGATAGCCGAGCTTTGCTATAAGTGTCACGAGACCGGAAAGAAAGCAGCTTTTCTCCACGGACCTGTTGCCGTTGGCGAGTGTTCGATATGCCATGATTCTCACAGTTCCGACCATAAAAAACTTCTTACTATGGATCCGAAGGAGCTATGTTTTAGCTGTCATGTTATAACCAAAGAGGAATTGACGGAGTTCGAGCATGTTCATGAGCCTGCCAAGGGTAATTGTTTCGGTTGCCATGATCCCCACGGAGCGGATAATCGCGTTTTGTTAAAAGCCCAGGCGCCGGAATTGTGTTATCCCTGTCACGAGGACATCAAGAAACTTGCAGAGGAGTCCAAGCATAAACATAATGTGGTCGGTGAACCGGGAGGCTGTCTGAAATGTCATACTCCCCATGCTTCGACGGTGCCATCCGGTTTAAAGCAGGTAGCAATGGACCTTTGTCTTTCATGTCACGACAAGCCTGTTGATTTAGATAAAGAGAACGTGATGAAGCCGTTTACGGACGAGATTGAGGGCAAGAAATTTATGCATGGTCCGGTAGGACAGAAGGACTGCGAAGGCTGCCATATTACTCACGGTAGTGACCACTTCAGGCTGTTGAAGAAGGAGTATCCACCTCAGTTCTATTCGCCATTTAAGAAGAACAATTACGATCTATGTTTTAGCTGTCACGAGGAGACATTGGTATTAACACCTGAAACATCAGATTTGACGGATTTCAGGAACGGCAATTCTAATCTTCACTTTTTGCATGTGAACAAGGATCGCCGTGGTCGTACGTGTCGCTCGTGTCATGCGACTCATGCCAGTAATTTGCCTAAACATATCAGGAAGACCGTTCCCTACGGTGTTTGGGATCTCCCGATCCAGTTTACGAAAACCGAGACAGGCGGAAGCTGTAAGCCCGGCTGTCATGTCCCTTATACTTATGATCGTAATAAACCGGTTGAGTATAAGAAACCGTGATTTGGAATGAATTTGAGTATTTTGTAACGAGATTTATAAATGTTTCATTGTAAATTAGCCAGGGTGCCAATGCGGATATTGGCTGTCATTTGCCTTTTGGTAAGTAGTCAGTGCTACGGGCAATTGCGCAGAGTCGCGGTTGGTGACAAGATGCCGGAGTTTTCTCTGTCCGATGCCAACGGTGTCGAATTTAGTTATAAGCACGGCAAGAAGAAGGTCTTGGCCGTAATGTTTGTATCTCAAAAGCAGCAGAATTCAGCGCGGGCTCTTGTAACGGCTAAGTGTGTTGTCGGCCAGTTGCATTCAGAAGGTGTGTCCGGTTTTGAACTGGTGGTGGTGACGACCGAGGAACCTAATGCGACTTTCGTTGAGAGCTGCATGAAGGAGAACGAGTGGCTTGTACGTCTTTTGGTTGACAACAAGTACCAGTTGTGGGGCAAGTTAGGCGTTATCGCAATGCCTACGGTTGTTGTTTGCGATAAGGACGACGTTGTTTTTTGGACCAAAGCCGGTTACGGTCATGACTTCGAACAAGGGCTGAGGGCTTATCTTCAGGAAGCACTTGGTTTAATAGGTAAAGGTGAGGCGTCAAAATCTTTCGAAGTAAAGACGTTGAAGAATACCGGTACTCAGGCCCGTCTTACGAGGCATCTTCGTATGGGCAAGATTCTTGAGGACAAGGGTCATCACAAATCGGCAATTCGAGAGCTTCGTAAAGGCCTTACGTTTGATCCGAATTCCGGGCAGGTTGCTGTCGAATTGGGGCGATTACTTTGCAAAACGGGTCAAGGCCAGGCAGCGGTCGAACTTGTATCTACGGTCAAGGTTTCCAATCGTATCGAGCAGGCCCGTCTTCTTGAGCTTTCAGGTTGGGCCAGGCGTCAGATGGGCCAATTGGAGGACGCAGAAAAAGATCTTTTGGAAGCGACGAAACTTGATCCACGAGCAGCCCGAGCGTTTTTCGAATTGGGCAAGCTTTATCGTGGGCAGGGCAAGACGGATCAAGCTGTTGAAGCTTATCACGAGGCCCTGAGGTTGTTATTTGATGAGCCTCGTGAGGCCGCTCCGGTTAAGAAGTGAGAACTGGGGATTTATTTATATACTGATCTCGATTGAATTTTCCCGTTTATCCGCCTGCTGCGACGAGCGAAGCACGGCGAGCGGGTAAGTAACTTAAGAACAACCAGTTATGGTTTTATTCGCGGGCTTTTACTACCCTTAAGGGTATAACTGCATAAGTATATTTTGTAGCGATTTGTTTAGTTTTGAACCTGTTAGTTTGGATGTCGTACAGGATGTGCAAACGCTCTGTTCGGAAATTTCTAATGGGTGCAGGGCGAATTTGACGAAAATATTGTAATGAATGACAGAAAGTTCTTTATTCATAAGGAGTTAGTGATTCCGGTAGGGAGTTTTGTTTCCATGTTATTTTTATGATTTTCAGCCGCATTATGCGGCTCTTTGGTTTTCTAAACGTATAGGGTCAATAATTTGAAAGGATTCGATATTATGTTGACTCGTTCATGTCGTAGATTTATGTGGGTTTTTGCCGGATTACTCTTGGTAATGTTAATTGTAGGTTCTAATAAACATCATCGGCAGATAATATTGTCGTTCCTTTTTGACGGTGTTCGACCGGTGGATGCCGAGTCCAAAGTTATTGGTCTGGCCAGTGTCAAAAAGACCGCTGGAGACAGTGACGAATTACGATACAAACACGAACCATATAAAAGCTGCGATATTAAGTGCCATGGTGATCGTAAATCCTGGGAGATTTCAAGCGATCCTTCCTTAAACATGGCGGTTCCTCAATTGTGTTATCAGTGCCATGAGGATCCTATGGGATCAGATGGGTCGGTTAATGTCCACGGTCCTGTGGCGGTTGGTGCGTGTGGTTTTTGTCATACTCCACATGGATCGGATTATCACTCTTTGTTGAAGATGGAAGTTCCCGGATTGTGCTATCAGTGCCACGAAGCTAAAGCGGTAAATTCGATATCAGGTCACCAGGAGCAATCGTATGCCACTTGCCTGGATTGTCACCAGACTCATAGCAGTCCGGGGAAGTATCTTCTAAAGGTCGATCTCGGGCAGGTGACTCGATGAGGGCCGAAGCAGTGGTGAGTCGAGCAAACAGCGAGACATACGTCGAATTGATTTTTGCCGGGTGGCTGTATAAAACGTTGTCCTCGCGGGGGCAGGTTAATTTTTTTCAGGGAAAATATTGTTAGATCAGGTTTAATTTTATCGGGATAGATTTATGAAAACGAATACGATTGTCAAAACCATTGTTGCTGTTGTGCTCATAGGCGGCTCGATGGTGTATTTAATTTACCAGGTGGCACAGTCTCCTTTTTCATACTATTATTCGGTTGACGAATTCAGTATGAAGAAAGACATAGCAAAAAACAGTTCTGTACGTTTGGCCGGGAAGGTTGCTAAAGGTACAGTTGACCGTGATATTCAACAAATGCTGCTTAAATTTACTCTGACCGGAGAAAAGAAATCTCTGCCGGTGAATTACAAGGGAGTTGTACCGGATAACTTTGCGGATGACATAGAAGTTGTTGTTGAAGGCCAACTCAACGACAGCGGTGTCTTTGAGGCGAAAAAGGTCATGACCAAATGCGAATCTAAATATAAAGCGAAGGTGAAATAGGTTATGGCCGAACTCGGACGCTTTAGTTTGATACTGGGGATATTCCTGGCTGGTTATGCGGTGTTTAGTGATTTGCTCGGATCGTGGAGAAAAGATGCAGGGCTTGTTAAGAGCGGTCGTAATGCTACGATTTCGTCCTGGATTTGCATCACTGTCGCGATGACTGTTCTCTGGGTGTTACTTATCCGTCAAGATTTTCGGATTAAATATGTTGCCGAGCATACCTCCAATATGCTGCCTCTTCTTTATAAAATAAGTGCCTTGTGGGCCGGGGCATCAGGTTCGCTTCTTTTGTGGCTTTGGATGCAGGTTGGTTTTGTGTTACTTGTCTTTAGCGGGACATCGCTAAAGCAAAGGAGTTTTACGGCGACGGCTCGTATTGTGGCTAACTTTGTGAGCGTTTTCTTTCTGATTATACTGATCTTCGATAAGAATCCTTTCGCATTATCCTCTCCGGTACCGGAGGACGGTTTTGGTTTAAACCCTCTTTTGCAGCATCCGGCAATGGCGATTCATCCTCCGACTCTTTTTGTAGGTTATGCGGGATTTATGATAGCCTTTGCGTGGGCTTTTGCCGATCTGATGGTGAAGAAGGATCGCGGAGCGCCTGTCCTTTTTGCCCAGAGCAGGAACTGGACTTTAATATCGTGGTTGTTTCTGACGATTGGAATTGTTCTCGGTGCATGGTGGGCATATGAAGAACTCGGATGGGGTGGCTACTGGGCATGGGACCCGGTAGAGAATTCTTCCCTGATGCCGTGGTTGACGGCGACGGCGCTTCTGCACTGTTTCAGGCGTTATAAGCCAGCGAGTACGACGGCAAGGTGGCTTACGATTCTTAGTCTGGTGACGTTCAGCCTTTGCATATTCGGGACGTTTTTGACCAGGTACGGGCTTGTTTCGAGCGTTCATGCTTTTCCTGAGCCTGGTCTGGGTATTTTGTTTATATATTTGTTGGCGATTGTCTGGATAGTCGCAGGCGTATTAATCTGGTTTGCCTGGCGACGAGAGCCTATCGATGATTCACGGGACGGCATAGTCGGCAGAAGGTTCATAAGTTATAACAACTGGCTGATGGTTCTTCTGACGATGGTTGTATTTATCGGTACGTTGTTTCCATTTTTTAGCGAATTGCTGACGGGTGAGAAGATTTCCCTTATGGAAGGAGGGTACTTTACCAAGACCGCTGCACCGTTTGGCCTTGCATTACTTTTGCTGATTGGAGTTTGCCCTGAGTTGGTTCGTCACGGCATAAAGAGCAGTTGGCGCACTATCGGTGCGGTGTTATTTGCTCTTGCCGGTATTGCCGGTTTTGTGGTTACGAAGAATCTTGCGATACCGTGTTTTGTCTTTTGTGGCTTTTCGGCGATCAATCTCACGGCGGATTTTGTTACTGGTCTAAGAGACAAATCTCGTGGTAAAAGTCTTCGTTGGTACGGCACGAGAATAGCGCATGTTGGTGTGGTAATGGTGTTTTTTGGGATTGCCGGATCGGGTGCTTATGACGTTGAAGAACGGGCGGCACTGATACCGGGCCAGAGTGTCACTGTCGGCAAGTACCGTGTTCAGTACGATAACCTAAGGGCCGATCACAGTGGAGTGAATTTTACTGCAGTGATTGCGGATGTGAGTGTGTACATGGGGACAGATTCCAATGAGCCTGATTCACCGGCCCTGTTTAGCCTGAGCCCGGCCAGGGCTTATTATAAAACAAACGATAAGAAGACCAGCGAAGTTGATGTGCATCGGACCCTGGCAGGTGATTTTTATGTGGCGCTTATCGATGTTGATAGAATGAGTCAGCTGATAAATCTTCGTGTTCTGATTAAGCCTCTGATAAACTGGATATGGATCGGTAGTACTATCTCGGTTATCGGTGCGGCGATTGTTATCTTTTCATTTTACGTTCGCAGATCGAGCGTGAAGTGACGTGAATGTAGGATTAGTATATGAGTTATTTAAATTGGGTATTGCTGATTTTTTGTGTGGTTTGGGTTGTCCGACCGTTGATAACTCGGCACAATGATGCGCCTGAACAAAAATAGAAAGGGCGAGCCTTTGAGTCGCATTATATTGTCTTTTATAACTGTGCTGGTTTGTGCCGGAATGCTCTTTGCCGCCGAACATGGGGTTGAGCCTCCTGAGGGCAAGGTGACGTTAGTGGTAGAGGTACTAAGCGGCACCGAGAGCGGGCAGGATGTCAGCGGTGACAAAGTAACTGTCAGCGTGTACAGGCATGAGGAATTTTTGACGAGCGTGACAGCCCCAGCCGACGCGAACGGCAAAGCTTTTTTTCCGGACATTCCTGGCGAAGGACATTTAGTCGGGATGGTGCACGTGATGCATCAGAATATGCGTTTTGGTGGTAGTGTAATTTCGCTTGCGTCCGAAGGGAAGGTACTTAGTGCCAGTGTAACAGTTTACGATGTGTCTGTGGATAATTCTGTTTTATTGGCCGATACACATCACGTGATAATGAAACCTGACGGGGAGAATGTCTTTGTTACCGAGTATTTGCAATTGAGAAATCCCACCAGCTATGCGGTTAGTTCGTCCGAAATGGACAGCGAGGACCGGCCGATAGTTCTGCGTTTCGACCTTGGGAAAAAATACAAGAACTTCGAGAGTGCCGAATACTTTGTGTCCAATGCGCTTGGTTTCGAGCCGGAAGGCTTCTATGATACAATGGCTATGCCACCCGGTAGTCACAAGATCATCTTTTCTTATACGGTTCCCGGGCATGGAAAGTCAATTACTATTAAGAAGCGTCTTTCGTTTGCGACAAAGAACCTTGTGTTATTTTCTTATCTTGGTGTAGGGACGATAGAAGGATTGGGGGAATCAAAAGGTCAGCTTGTTTCAAACGATGGGATACCTGCCGATTACTACAACCTTCCTGATCAAAAGGCTGGTTCCGAGATTATGTTCAAGATATCCGGCAGTGCGACAAGTTCCGGTAACAGGACTATATGGCTTACCTTGTCGATAACATTCGGTGTGATAATAGCTATTGCACTTATTAGATTTTGGTATTGCGAAACTCAGGATGGTGAATAGTTGATCTTTTTATATTTTCTGACTTATGGATAATGGATTAAATAATAATTCCTCGCAAGAGCAAGTCATTACCATTAGTTCTGTGAGCAAGGCTTTTGGGTCACGGCTTGTCCTTAAGAATGTCGAACTTCGGATAACTCGCGGCCAGGGAGTTTGTATATGCGGGATAAATGGTGCGGGAAAGAGTACGCTTCTTCGAATTATTTCAGGACTGCTTAGACCGTCCAGAGGAACGGTGAGCCTCTGCGGAATCGATGTTGGCGAAGATCCTCAGCTCAGCAGAACCCAATTAGGGGTTATCTCGCACAAGAGCATGCTCTATCCGGATCTTACTTTGTCAGAAAACCTTTTGTTTGTTGCGAGGCTTTACGGCGTCAAAGCCAGGCATGATCGGGTTCGTGAACTTCTTGGCGATGTCGGTCTTTGGTCTTATCGTTATGATAAAGCGAGCGTTCTTTCTCGTGGTATGCTTCAGCGCCTTGCGATAGCTCGTGCGATAGTGCATCGCCCTGCGGTGTTATTGGCCGATGAACCGTTTACTGGTCTTGATACGAAATCATGCAGGCACCTGATTGAAGTTTTAGGCAAGTTTCGCCGGCAAGGCGGTACGTTGGTGATGACCTCGCATGATACTCGGCTTGCACTTGAGTGCTGCGGGCGCGTGGTGGTTTTGGATGAGCACTCATTTATCTTCGACGCATTGAGTTCACAAATTGATTCCGAACTGTTTGTCGAAGATTATCTTTCCTACGCAAAGGAGAGGGCGTGAATTACTTTTGTGAGAGTTTGTGGGCGATATTTGCCAAGGACATTCTAACTGAGTTCAGGGCTAAGCAGGTTCTGCCGACGATGGTGGTCCTTGGTATGCTGATTGTTTGGGTGTTGCGGATAGTTTCCGAAGCCGCGATGCTTAGTACTGCGGTAATGGCCCCGGCTGCGTTGTGGGTGGCATTTTTGTTTTCGGGTCTTCTGACACAGGAGCGATCGTTTGCGACCGAGGAGCAGGAAGACTGTATCTCCGGGCTTCTGCTTGCACCGGTCGATCCGGGGACTATCTATATTGCCAAACTGCTTGTCAACGTTGTGATGTTGTGTTTGTTTGAGATTATAGTTGTACCGGTTGTGTTCCTGACTTTCGATGTCAGCGTTGGCGGCAGGTACTTAGAGTTGGTGCTTATTCTGCTGCTGGGTAATATTGGGATGTCGAGTGTTGGCACTCTTTTTTCAGCGATGGTGCAGTTGTCTCGAACTCGTGGAGCACTGTTGAGTATTCTGGTTCTTGTGATTCTACTACCTATGATGATTCCGGCTACATTTGGATTGTTATGGGTTTTTGGAGTGATTGGCCAGGAGGCGACAGGTTCCGGCGCCCTGGCTATGGTAGGTAACTTTAAGGCGTCGGTTGGATATATGGTGGCTTTTGATATTGTCTTTACCGTAACTTGTTGGCTGCTTTTTGGATTTGTGGTACAGGAATAGGAGAAGACTTATGCGACGAATTCTGATTTTATTAGCTATGACGCTTCTTATAGTTTCAACGTGCATAGCATTGACAATAGGAAGGATAGAGGCCGGTGAGACTGAGTCGAACATAACCGATGAAAAGAACATAGTATATATTCACGTACCCAGCGCTATATGTTCGTCGTTATGCTTTACGGTTCTTTTGGTTTCGGGTATCGGTTATCTTCGGACTAAAAGGTTAGTGTGGGATTACGTTGGAGCGGCATCGGCAGAAGTTGCTCTGGTATTTGCGACGGTTTTGAACGTGACCGGATCGATTTTTGCCAGACCTTTCTGGCATACCTGGTGGACGCCGAGTCCGCGCCTTGTAAGTTCGGCGATCCTGTGGTTTCTTTGTGTTGCGTATATGATATTGCGTACGAGTATTCCCAGTGCTCAGCGTCGCGCACGACTATGTGCGGTCTTTGGTATTATCGCGTTTATTGATGTCCCCATGCTATATATCAGTGCCAGGATGATAGAAGATATGCACATAAGCAACGTCAGCTTTGGCAGTGCATGGCAGGGAGCGGCGTTTGGCATGGCGATCCTGGGAACACTGGTAATGGCAGCATCGCTCATCTGGTTGAAAGTCGATATATTAAAGACTCGCGGTCAACTGGAAAGTGAAATTATGAATTGATTGGAGGTAAGTGACGTGTTTTATCTTTGTCTTGCGATGTCAGCGGCATGGTTGGTTTATTTCGGGTACTTATTATTGCTCGATAACCAGCTTAGAGATATTCGTCGGCGTCAAGCAGCCCGTTCGGATAAGTAATCTGAGCTTTCTGAATGTGGGGGAGTTGCTGGCAGCGCCGAGTTTATCGAGTAAACGAGCAAGTTCTGCTAAGGGAACTTGCACACTTTACCCAAGGGCTTAATCGAGCAAGTCCACTTCGTTGTATAGGAAGTCATAAATATCCTGGCCTCCCAGTTCTAACCTTTGGAAGGGATTATGAAATGACAGATCTCTAATGAAGTTCTTAACAGTGCTTGACAGGTTTCGGGCAGTGCCTTTGATTTCAATATCATGGTCTTTGTGGTCTTTGTTTAGAGAAGTTATGCGCAGTTTGTTGACGTTTGCCTTGTGGTAGCCAAAGCCAAGAAAATATATTCTTTTTGCCTTGTTGAGCAACTCATGAGCCTTTTTGAACCCAGGGCTTTCGGTGTTAGCGTCTGGGATAATCTGAATGTTTTTTCGAGCAATGTCAATGTGTGTCATATCTCCTGAATATTTGCCATACCCCAAGGGTATTGGAGTTGTAGGCGTTTCTTGTTGCCAGGGTAATCGCCCAAGGCTACCGTGAACATGCACTATTTCCAGTTTGTTTAACTGTGCCGCGCACTGTTCATGCGGTTTCCCAAAGGCATTCTCCAGAACGGTAACCAAGTAATGCTCTAAGGACCGGTCGTAGTTAAAAGTGACAATTGAAAGCTTATTTAGGTGAAAATCGTCGATCACAGCATCTTGTCTCATAGCCCAGAACAGGTGTTGATACCAGCTAATAGGCCGCTCGATTTTATCTGGTTCCTTTTTATGGCGTTCTCGCCGTCTGAGCATACTTTCAAAGAACGCCGGGGGTTGCTCTCTCGGTACAAGCAACAAAGCAATTGCCGTCTTTCCAAGTTCTACGAGTTCCTTATCTTCAAACCTGTTTTCCAGAAAAGCATCAACAGACCGCAGATCAGATTTCAAAAGTTCATTCCTAAACCGTAGAATGAATTTGGGCGAATAACCCAATTCTTGTAGAGACCTAAACTGTGGATTGCTTTGTATCTCCAAAGCATTGCATATCTCGTCAAAAAGTGCCTCGCCGGACGGAAAGCCATAGGCAATACTTGTACCTGCACCCAATACAAGAACGGTAGGCTTAGTAATCATAATAGGTGTTTATAACATTAACACCAGCAGCGGTCAATCATTGACGTCAATCCCATAAAAACGGGCGGTCCCAGTTGGAGAAGCCGTGAACCCCGCTTTTTCGGGTGTTGGGTGTTCGATCTTGCAAACACGGCTATCTGGGGCAGGTTAGGCCGAGTTATTGCACACAGCAAGCCACAGCGGGCCAGAATAGGCACAGAAAAAATATCAGAATAACGAAAATTAGTTGTTGACTATATGGCAGAACAAGCTATAATCCTAATTGACATGAACAATCGACAATATCAATTCGACTGTATTTCAATATTGGCTGTGGGACTGCCGTTCTGTAAAGGCGGCAAAACTCGTCGAGAGTTCATGTCACCCCACAGCCATTTTTTTGATTTGAAAAGGAGTTAAAATGGGAATGATCGACAATATACGGGATGCAGTTAAGATAGTCCAGAAAATGGACAATATGGAGTTGTATCGGGACTTACTTGACTTGCAAGCCGAAGCGTTAGAGTTGACACAAAAACTCAAAGAGAAAGATGGTAAGATCGCGCAATTAGAAGAAGCATTAAAAATCAAGGGTAAGATGGTTTTGCGTCGCATGGCGTATTATATCACTGATGAGAACGGTGGAAAATTTATCGACGGTCCGTTCTGTACCAAGTGTTTTGACGTTGACCATGTTATGTGTCGGATCGTTCTTGTGGAAGGCATGAATGCTGTGAAGTGCCAGAAATGTAAGATCAAATTCCAAGATTACAATATAATATTCGATTTCCCGAAGACCATAAAAACCTGAGTTGATTGTCAGTATTTTAAGAACGAAGGCTTTTGGGGCCTATATAAAAAAAGGATGGAAAAATGAAACTCTATAACCCGACATTCAAAGACAAGGACGGCAAGCGAAAAGCTGTTAGCAAGTATTGGGTACGGCTAAGAGATCACGAAGGTTGTATTCGGCGTTTTGCTGGTTTCACCGACAAACGGCAATCGGAGTTACTTGGCGAACAGGTCCAGAGGCTTATCAATTGCCGGGCAGCGGGTGAACAGCCAGATGTGAACCTGTCAAGGTGGATTGAGCAAATGCCTTCGAAACTAAGAGCTAAACTTGCAGGCTGGAAGTTACTGGACCGTAAAAGAGCCACAGGGCAACAACTCAAAGGCCATATAGAGGATTTCAAAGCCTCTTTATTCGCTAAGGGTAACACTAAACAACATTCTAAACTAACGGCGGCAAGGGTATTGAATATTGTTGAAGGCTGCAAATTTAAGGCTTGGAGCGATATTCAGGCAAGCAAGGTTGAGAGGTATCTCCTCAAAAGATAGAACTTGAATTAAAGGAACTCGATATTATCTGCGCAGGTCCGAAGCTCTGGCAGCAAGGCAGGAACCGCCCGCATGAATCGGTCATCATTTCCGAGGAAATCAGGAAACGTGGCTATATCAGTGTTGGAAGAATGACCATCGTAAAGAAGGACGGCAAGAAAAATACACAAGATAAGACAGGCTGCTGCGACGAGAAGAATAACCCGACGAAGTGAAAAACAAAAAGTCAAACAACCAGGTCAAGTTGACTCGCAAGCTCGCGGCTTGGATTATCAAAGCTGATTTATAACGCCTTTGCGACTTCTATGAAGCTAGGCCTGTCAAGTCTAAAATTTGTCTTGGCGGGATACCTTAAATAATCTGTGTTAATCAGCGTTAATCTGTGTCTAAAAAAAGAATCACATATCCCCAAAAATAACCCTTGACATCAGGCATCATTCGCTGTAAGATATCTATCAAACTAAATATAAAAGTTATTAAAGACACAACAAAATGCGGAAAAAGGCGGACAAAATGAATCGTAGAATCGAAGCTCCCATATACTGGATACAACAATCAACCATATCCCATCGGCTTACTGGGTTATTCCTCCAATATACGCAATACGAGATACGCAATACGAGATTATTTATGCAAAACGAACCCAATTTTACAAACGCCAGCCCTGCTGGCCTCAACCGGCGAGAGACAAGAGACGAGAATATGCAAAACGAACCCAATTTCATTACCGCAAATCGAAAATCGACAATCGAAACTCGCAAATCTCTCCAGATTTTACTCTCAAAAAGTCCCTCTTTCTCATCAACTCTTCCACTCTTTTTCTCATTTTCTGGTCAAAAGTGCGCGTTTTTCGTCATGTTGTGCAACTTTTTGACATTAACACACTTAACTCAATGCACAACAAAGACTTACATAACTTTTCACTCTGTTGCACACGAGAGACGAGCGACGAAAAAATGCAAAACAAAGCCAATCTCAACCAACGACATACGAAATACGAAAAAATGCAAAACGAACCCAATTTCAACTCCAGCGTCGAAGCGAAGATCCAACGCAGGCGGACCCATTCACTCATCTACTCATTCACCCATTTACCCAAAAATGCAAAACGAACCCAATTTCAATCCCAACCCCTCTTGCCCCAACTCGCCCAACGGGTCACGGGCCACGGGTCACGAGTCACGAATAAATATGCAAAACAAACCCAATTTCAAATCGCACGAACGTAAGTACAGTAATACCAAAGACTTACGAAAATACCTCCATCTGGAAAGCGACATTCAAATCAGCCAATCGAAGCAAAGCGAAGATCGGAGTTTATCACGATCAATCAGAAACGGGCATGAGCCCTAACTACTTACAAGAGGGGGATTTGGGTAACGAAACAGACAGTTTGTCACAACATAAAAAAAACCGGAGAGGGCGGGATTCGAACCCGCGGTACAGGCATTACCCGTACGACGGTTTAGCAAACCGTTGCCTTAAGCCGCTCGGCCACCTCTCCGAATTCATATTCGTAAAGATTACCATATCTCGCCTTTAGGCCGTATGGTTCGATTACTTTATCGTTTAATTTTAAAAATGCAAGTAAATTAACTTCGTTTGGGCTATTTTTGTCTTTGGTTGTCCCAGATCAGTATTTGCAGTCGCTGTGATAGGGTGAATCCTGTTTGACTGCACATTTCTGATACAAGAGGTAATTTGGCGATGAGTTCGTTCCTTGTTGCTGCCTGTGGCATCAGCATTACGTTTTCGCGTTTTACGTTGGGGATTTGCTCTATGGTTTGTTCTATTTCCTGGATGTCATCTTGCGAATCGACAACGAATTTTATTTGATATTCATATTTTTCGATAAGTTCGGCCAGTACGGCGGTATCCAACCTGGCATCCTTGTGGATTTTTGCGAGTTCTGAATTGTCCGGGATCGAGTTGCTTAGCTTTGGGCTTATGCTCATCAGGTCACATTCCAAATCTGGCATGAAGGCAATTCCCGCGGTTTCGATTGTAATGTGCCTCTGGCTTTTTTTTAGCTTTTTAAGCAGTTCCGGCAAGTCCGGATTAATCATCGGTTCTCCGCCGGTTATTACTATGAATTTGTTGCGGTGGTTTTGGATTTGGTTAATAATCTTGTCGATACTCATGTGTGCGCCGGCGTCTTGGTCCCATGCGTATTTAGTATCGCACCATTTACATCGCAAAGGACAACCTGCCAGTCGCACGAAAACGCTGGGAACTCCGGTGAGCCTGCCCTCACCCTGCAAAGAATAGAATATCTCGCTAACTCTCATGGTTCGTTTTCTTTTCAATCGCTGCTGTCTGAAGGGTTTTGATATTCGATTGGGTCTTTTAATCCGGCTTCGTTAAAGCCTTTTAATCGTAGCCTGCATGAATCGCATTTTCCACAGCTTCTACCTCTTTGATCCGGGTCATAGCAGCTGTGAGTGAGCAAATAATCTACATTGAGATCTGTGCCGGTTCGGATAATCTCGGCTTTGGTCATTTTTATGATCGGGGTATGGATTTTGAACTGTCCCCGCTTCTCGATAGCGGCTGCGGTGGCAAGGTTTGCGGTCTTCTCGAAGGCTTCGATAAACTCCCTGCGGCAATCGGGATAGCCGCTGTAATCGGTGGAATTTACCCCGATGAAAATGTCGAACGCTCCCAAAACCTCTGCCCAGGCCAGGGCATAACTCAAAAAGACCGTATTGCGTGCAGGTACATACGTGGGCGGAACAGGGCCTTTGTCGCCCGGATTTTCGTTATTTTTGGGTATCTCTATCGATGAGTCAGTCAGGGCTGAGCCTCCAAATGAGGCTAAATCAATGTCAATAATGCGGTGCTCGACGGCCTGGAGTGCTTTTGCGACTTTGGTGGCCGAATCTATTTCAATTTTGTGTCTCTGTCCGTAACGAAAGCTAAGTGCATAGCAATCGAAGCCATCTTTAACAGCGATAGCCATTGTGGTAGCCGAGTCAAGGCCGCCGCTCAACAATATTACAGCTTTTTCTTTTGCCAACGATAGAATCCCGAAACAAGTCTCATTTTGTGTAATATAGCAGAATTTGTTTATTCGTAAAAGGAAAGGATATAGTCGATTATTTCTTGAGGAAATGATATAATTGGGCTATAATAATTGATTATGATATGAAATATCAAGGGATTTGTTGCTATGGACGACGTGACGGAACTGGAGTTGTTTGACAATCCTTGCCCGGAACGGGATTATTTGATTACAATCAGGTGTCCTGAGTTTACGAGTGTTTGTCCTCGCACCGGTCAGCCTGATTTTGGCGAAATTATTATCGAGTACTGTCCGGACAAGCTCTGTATTGAACTCAAGAGCTTGAAGCTCTATATGCAAAGCTATCGCAATAAGGGGATTTTCTACGAGGCTCTTACGAACCAGATATTAGACGATCTTAGTTCCGCGATGCGACCTCGACGGATGAAAATTACTTCAAAGTTTACTCCGCGGGGGGGCATTGCAACTGATGTCGTCGCTGAATACAGCGTTGATAAATAGTTATGAGGTTTCCCTGGAGGTGCCAAGATGTCGATAACATTTCATTGTAACCATTGCGGCAAGAAGATTGAAGCTCAGGATAACGCCGGTGGCAAATGGGCTCCATGTCCGGCATGCCATAACAAAATCTATGTTCCAGGTCTTGTCGAAGATGTAGATGATCTTAAGCTTGCTCCAATCGATGAGAATGAGGAAGAGCGGCGAAAACGACTGATTCAGGAGAGCTATCAGATAAATCAGGCTATTCTCGAGGAGAAGGATGTGCCCGAAGGATCGGATATGTCTTCGCCGGGTGCGGTTGAGGTAAGTGATGAAAATTTAAGCGAAAGGATAGTAACTTATCTACGGCGTATGGCAGACGGTGAGCTTGAGCGTGCCCAGAGTATAGCAGCTGGTATAAAGCCTCACCGGGCTCAGGCTATGGCGATTGTTGACCGTATTGCCTTTAGTGATATGCCGGATAAGCAGTTGGCTGATATCCCGCCACAGGTTCTCTCCGGCATGATCAGGAACCTGCGTGATGAGTTGAGTTGACATCTACCGCTGGCCTGTTAGGGGCAGGTTGACAATAAAACACAAACCGTTTGACTACCAATAGGTAAGATATTACACTCTTTGAGGTGTGAAAAGTTCACGAAAAAAACCTGTATTGGGGATAATGGGCGGTGTTGGTTCGGGTAAGAGTACCGTAGCGGCTCAATTCGCCACTCTTGGCTGTAAGGTTATCGACGCTGATGAAATAGCCCATAAGGTTCTTGAAGAAGCGTTCGTGATTGATCAGGTCATTTCTTTGTTTGGTGAAGGTATTTTGGGCGAATCCGGAGATATTGACCGGGGGAAACTGGCCCAGTTGGTCTTTTGTGAAGGTGAGGATTTATCGAAACTTAACAGTATAATTCACCCTGTCGTACTGGAGCGGGTAGAAGAGCTTATAGACCAGTACAAAGGCCAAAGTGATGTCCCGGCAATCGTTCTGGATATGCCGTTATTGGCCGAGGTAGGTTGGGAAAAACGCTGTGATAAGCTGATTTTTGTTGAATGCAAGGGGCAAATAAGGGCCGAAAGAGCAACAAAAAGGGGCATTTTAACAGAAAGTGAGCTAAGAAATAGAGAAAAATTTCAAAAACAGCTTGACAGTAAAGCAGCACTTGCCGATAATATCATAAACAACAATAATGGCTATGTTGAATTAGCCAGGCAAGTCGCTAAAATCTTCTCATTTATGGTAGAGAATGAGTAAGTGGTGTTTATTCGCGAGATGCAATTAATTTTAATATTTTTCTGGTATTTTTAACAGATAAGGTTTATTTTCTACTTTATTAAGCCCAAACCCAACCGCCCGTACTCCTGTAGGAAAAGTTATCTACAGAATTATTGGTAATAAAACAAGAAGAAGGAGTCATTATGGCTAAGGCAACTGCGAAAACAAGAAAGAGCAAAATGAAGAAACGCAAGTCTTCGAAGAAGAAATCTCCGAAGTCGCAAATAGCTGCAGATGAGCGGTCAAATTTTGTGGCTGAGCAGAAGCAGGCTGCTAAAGCAGCCACTGCGGTGGCCGAAGGCGCTCCGAAGACGAGTGAGGAAGAGTCCACACACGCCAAGTATGAGCGTGTGAAAAAAGGTGAGTTGTATCTAACCGATCTTCAGAAGCTGACGGTTGCCGAACTTCATGAAGTTGCCAAGGAAGAGAACATTAAGGAATTCAGCGTTCTGAAGAAACAGGACCTGATTTTCAAGATACTCAAGGAGCGTATACGCCAGAACGGTCTTCTTTTCGGCGAAGGCGTTCTTGAGGTGCTCCCTGACGGATACGGTTTTTTACGTAATCCGAATTATATGTATCTTTCCAGTCCTGATGATATTTATGTATCTCCATCCCAAATAAGGCGTTTCGGTCTTAGGAGCGGAAATACCGTTTCCGGTCAGATCCGTCCTCCGAAGGATTCCGAGAAGTACTTCGCTCTTCTTCGTGTTGAGGCGGTGAACTTCGAGGATCCTGACAATCTTCTCGAAAAGATTGTTTTTAGCGATTTGACACCTCTTCATCCTGATGAGCGTTTTATATTAGAGACCACCAGCGAGGAACTGAATATGCGTATCATAGATATTGTTACTCCAGTCGGCAAAGGCCAGCGTGGATTGATTGTAGCTCCTCCACGTACCGGAAAGACAGTATTGCTTCAGAAGATCGCCAACGCTATCAGCACAAACTATCCGGAAGCTAAGCTGATCATTCTTTTGATTGACGAAAGGCCTGAGGAAGTTACAGAAATGCAGCGTAAGACAGCCGACGATGTTGAAGTCATAAGCTCGACATTCGATGAATCAGCTTCGAGACACTGCCAGGTTGCCGAGATAGTGATCGAAAAGGCCAAACGCATGGTCGAGTATGGCGTCGATGTTGTGATTCTGCTGGATTCGATTACGCGTCTGGCTCGTGCGTATAATACCCAGATGCCCCACTCGGGAAAGATCCTGACCGGCGGTGTCGATGCCGGTGCGATGCAGATGCCGAAGAAATTTTTTGGTGCGGCCAGAAACGTCGAAGAAGGCGGATCGCTGACGATTTTCGCAACAGCCCTTGTTGATACGGGCTC
>SDBT01003014.1_pt1 | contig 29274 bp, 19 predicted proteins | sample 2277101 | NCBI WGS metagenome assembly SDBT01 (sample SAMN10404973, study PRJNA504765) | marine sediment metagenome | isolation source: marine sediment core GS10_PC15, 103 cmbsf | place: Arctic Ocean: Southern Knipovich Ridge | collected 2010
ATCCAGGAACCACCGGTCAATTCCCGTCAGGTCGTATAGCTCATCGGTGCTCATGCCTCGCTGATAGGCAAGCCGCAGGTAGAACAGCCGCTCGCAATTCGGTACGCGGAGTTTTTCCTGTAGTACCTGCTCGTCAATCTGGTCGGCCGGGGCGTCACGACCATCGGCGCCGAGCCCGGTTCGCTTAATCTCCAGGCCTCGAAGCGCTTTCTGGAGCGATTCTTTGAACGTTCTGCCGATGGCCATCACTTCGCCGACGCTTTTCATACTGACGGTGAGTGTCGGGTCGGCTGCGGGGAATTTCTCGAACGTAAACCGAGGGATTTTAACTACGCAGTAATCAATCGTAGGTTCAAAACAGGCGGGTGTTTCGCGTGTGATGTCGTTGGAAATCTCATCCAGCGTCATTCCAACGGCAACCTTGGCGGCAATCTTGGCGATGGGGAAGCCGGTCGCCTTAGATGCCAGGGCAGAAGATCGACTGACGCGGGGGTTCATCTCAATAGCAACCATTCTGCCGGTATCGGGATGGACCGCAAACTGAATGTTGCATCCGCCGGTTTCGACGCCGATTTCGCGGACGATCTTCAGTGATTCGTCACGCATTCGCTGGTATTCCCGGTCGGTAAGCGTCTGGATGGGCGCTACTGTAATAGAATCGCCCGTGTGAACGCCCATCGGGTCGAGGTTCTCGATCGAGCAGATAATCACCGAATTGTCCATGCAGTCCCGCATGACTTCGAGCTCGAATTCCTTCCAGCCGATAATGCATTCTTCCAGCAGGACAGAATGTACGGGAGATATTTCCAGCCCCGCCGCAGCGAGCTGCTCAAACTCTTCGATGTTGTAGGCAATCGCCCCGCCCGTTCCGCCAAGGGTAAACGATGCCCTGATCACCACAGGCAGGCCCAGCTTCGCCACTATCTCGCGGGCTTCGTCCATGTTGTGTGCCAACTCACTGGAAAGGACGTCAACGCCTGCCGCCGAGACGAGTTCCTTGAACGAGTCGCGGTCCTCAGCCCGGTGGATAACTTCAGCGGTTGCGCCGATCATCTCAACGCCATACTTTTCCAGCAGGCCCGCTTTGTCTGCATCGGTGGCGAGGTTAAGGGCAGTCTGGCCTCCGATAGTCGGCAGGATCGCATCGATCTTTTCGCGTTTGAAGATCTCCTCGAGTATCTCCAATGTAATCGGCTCGATGTATGTGGAGCCTGCCATTTCCGGGTCGGTCATGATCGTCGCCGGGTTGCTATTAAGCAGCACGACCTCGTAACCTTCCTCGCGCAGGGCCTTACAGGCCTGTACGCCGGAATAGTCAAACTCACACGCCTGGCCGATTACGATTGGTCCGGCGCCTACGATTAGAATCTTGTTGATGTCTGTTCTTTTTGGCACGTTGCTACTGTCGCTTCCTAAGGACGATATTCATGGAATGTTCGATGAAATCTTCAAACAGTGGGTGCGGCGAAACCGGCGTGGACTTGAATTCCGGATGGAACTGCACTGCCACAAACCAGGGATGATTCGCCAGTTCAATTATCTCAACCAACTCATTGTCAGGGCTGGTTCCACTGAACAACATACCGTTTTGGCTGAAGATATCCCGGTAGGCGTTGTTGAATTCATAACGATGCCTGTGCCGTTCGCGGATTTCGGCCTCGCCGTATGCCTGGCGGGCCTTCGAGCCATCGGCCAGCACACAAGGCCAGCCGCCCAGCCGCATCGTAGCTCCCATCTGCGTTACCTGCTTCTGCTCTTCCATAAGGCAAATCACAGGGTGTGGGGTATCGGGTACGTTTTCTGTAGTGTCGGCCCCATCCAGACCGCAAACATTTCGTGCAAACTCGATGGCTGCACTTTGCATGCCCAGGCACAGGCCCAGGTAGGGCACATTATTTTCGCGTGCATATTGGACGGCTGCGATTTTTCCTTCGGTGCCTCTCAGGCCGAAACCGCCGGGGACCAGGATTCCTTGGAAGCCGGCCAGGAGTTTTTCAGCGCCTTGCGATTCGATATCTTCGGAGATGATCCGCGTGACTTTTACCTTGCACTTGTGGGTGATCCCGCCGTGATCGAGTGCTTCGTAGATACTTTTATAGGCATCCTGAAGTTCTGCGTATTTTCCCACCACGCCTATATGTACCGAGGCTTCGGGCTTGCGGATGGTTTCGATGATTTTGGGCCAGGGCCCCAGATCCAGAGGCTTGGCATCGAGGTTGAGTTTCTTGACGATAAGTTCGTCGAGTCCCTGTTCTACGAACTGGAAGGGGACCTCGTAGATCGTGTCCGTTACGTCAGGTTCTTCGATAACGCATTTCCGGGCTACGCTGGTGAACAGCGAAATTTTGTTCTTCATCTCTTCGGGGATCGGCTCTTCGCACCTGCAGACGAGGAAATCCGGCGTTATGCCGATTTCACGAAGCTTTTGAACGCTGTGTTGCGTGGGCTTGGTCTTTCTCTCTCCGGCGGCCTTGACGGTGACTATAAGCGTAACATGGATGTAGATGACGTTATCGCTTCCATTTTCCAGGCCGAACTGACGGATGGCTTCGAGGAAGGGCAACCCTTCAATATCGCCGACAGTTCCGCCAAGTTCTGTAATAACCACGTCCGCATCATCAGAGACAGCTTTAATAGCCAGCTTGATTTCATCGGTGATATGGGGAACCACCTGGACGGTTCCGCCGAGGTAATCGCCCCTGCGTTCCTTGGCGATTACGCTGGAATAGATTTGTCCCGCGGTATAGTTACTGTCGCGCGAGGTCTCTATGCCCGTGAAGCGTTCATAATGGCCAAGGTCCAGGTCGGTCTCGGTTCCGTCGTCGGTGACGTACGTCTCGCCGTGCTGGTATGGGTTCATCGTGCCGGGGTCGACATTCAGATAAGGGTCAAACTTCTGGATCGCGACCTTCAGGCCTCTGCGCCCTAGAAGCATTCCCAATGATGCTGCGGTGATACCCTTGCCTAGCGAGGAAACCACGCCGCCTGTTACGAAGATATGTTTGGCCATGTCGGTGTCCCGTTCGAGCATTGATGCTCTTGATCAACTTCCTTGTCTATATCAGCCCAAATCGTAAATTGTTGTTGCTACTCCCATTCGATAGTGCTGGGGGGCTTGGACGAGATGTCGTAAACCACCCGGTTAATGCTGGGTACTTCATTGATAATTCTGGTCGACATCGCCGCCAGGACATCACTGGGGATGCGAACCCAGTCAGCCGTCATTGCATCAAGGCTTTTAACCGCCCGGATAGCAATGACATTGGCGTATGTTCGCTCATCACCCATTACGCCAACGCTCTTGACCGGCAGCAACACCGCAAATGACTGCCAGACGTCAGAATAACCTTCCCAAGCTTCCATTTCCTGCTGGACGATCGTGTCTGCAGCTCTGAGGGTTTCGAGGCCTTCTTCGGTTACATGTCCTAAAATACGCACCGCCAGGCCCGGCCCTGGGAAAGGTTGACGGCGGACTAATCTGTCCGGCAGGCCCAGTTCACTGCCAAGTCGCCTTACCTCATCCTTGAACAGTTCACGCAACGGCTCGATGAGTTCAAAGCCGAGTTTTTCCGGCAGGCCGCCAACGTTGTGATGCGTTTTAATTGTCGCCGAAGGTCCGCCCTTGGCTGAGACCGACTCGATCACATCCGGGTATAGCGTACCTTGAGCCAGGAATGCGACCTCGCCAATTTCCGCTGTGGCTGCTTCGAAGACGCCAATAAAAGTCTCGCCGATGATCTTTCGCTTTCGCTCGGGGTCTTCCACCCCGGCCAGGGCACCCAGGAACTCCTTGCCGGCGTCGACGATTCGGTAGTTCAGCGGATAGTCCTGGGTGAAGTATTTTTTTACCTGTTCAGTTTCGCCCGCGCGGAGCAGGCCGTTATCGACAAACACCGCATACATCTGGTCGCCGATTGCCCGGCTGATGAGGGCTGCAGCGACGGATGAGTCGACCCCGCCTGATAGCCCGAGGATAACCTTCTTGTCGCCGACAGTCTGTTTTATCTGGGCGACCGATTCAGTAATAAAGTTGGCCATCGTCCAGCCGCCATCACAGCCGGCAAGTTCAAACAGGAAGTTGCTCAATACCTTCTCGCCGCGAGGGGTGTGGACTACTTCCGGATGGAACTGCACGCCGTAGATTTGACGCACCGGGTCACCCATCGAACCCACTACGCAATCGGATGTATGGGCCCCGATCGAAAAGCCTTCCGGCGGGACGATAACTTTATCTCCATGGCTCATCCACACATCGAGCGATGCAGGCAGATCGGCGAAGAGTCCTTCTCTGCGATCGACTTCAAGGACTGCCGGGCCGTATTCACCGCCGGCGCCTCTTTCTACCTTCCCGTCAAGTTTCAGTGCAATAAGCTGCATACCGTAGCAGATACCCAGGATCGGTATGGCCAGATCCAGTATTTCAGGGTCGATATCCGGCGCATCATCGGCAAATACAGATGCGGGGCCACCGGAAAAGATCATCGCTTTGGGAGCGATCTCGCCGAGCTTCGCTGGGGAGATGTCGTGGGGGACGATCTGGCAGAAAACGCCTGACTCACGGACCCTTCGGGCGATAAGCTGGCAGTACTGCGAGCCGAAATCCAATATCAATACGGTCTGACGATCTGACATCCAACTACACCTATGCTTTATACTTTTTCATGAGTTCGGCGAACCGGTCGAACAGGTAATGCGCGTCGTGCGGTCCGGGCGATGCTTCGGGGTGATACTGAACAGAAAAGACGGGCAGCTTCTTATGCCGCAGCCCCTCGAGTGTATTGTCATTCAAATTTATGTGTGTGATCTCAACTTCATCGCTCGGCAGCGAATCGATATCGCCGCAGAAACCGTGGTTCTGGACTGTAATTGCAACCTTGCCGGTCGCCAGATCCTTCACCGGATGGTTCGCGCCGTGATGGCCAAACTTAAGCTTGAAGGTCTCCCCCCCCATAGCCAGCGTAAGAACATGGTTGCCCATGCATATGCCGAAGATCGGGATGGGCTTACCGCCCGGCGGGTCATAGACCAGCGTTCGGACGGTTTCGATTACGTCTGTCAGCGGATCGGGATCGCCCGGGCCGTTTGTCAGCATGATACCGTCGGGGCCGAACTCAGCCAACTGATCGACCGTGGTATCGGCGGGCATTAGCGTAACCTGACAGCCTGCATCATGGAGGCAACGGAGTATGCCGTATTTAACTCCATAATCAGGGGCTGCTACACGCAGCCTAGCCGAATCAACCTTAGCGTCGGCAGCCGGGATCAAACCACCTGGAACATTGGGGTCCCAGACGTAGGGTTTATCAACCGTTACCGGGCGGACCAGATTTCGGCCGACCAGCCCCGGCGAAGCTTTCGCCTTGGCGACCAGGGATTCAGGGTCGAGATCGGTGGTGGAGATAATGCCCTTGAGGGCACCGACGGTTCTCAGCCGTTTGGTTAGCTCGCGGGTGTCGATCCCTTGTATGCCGGGTACGTTATTTTCACGAAGGTAAGAGTCGAGATCCTGCTCTGCCCGCCAGTTGCTCACTATGCGGGAAAGCTCTTTAACAACGAACCCCTCCAGCCAGAGCGATCGGCTCTCGGCGTCTTCGGCGACAACGCCGTAGTTGCCGATAAGCGGGTAGGTCATCGCGACGATCTGACCGTGATAGGATGGGTCTGTCAGAATTTCCTGGTAACCGGTCATCGAGGTGTTGAAGACCACCTCTCCTTCGCGCTGGCAATCAGCTCCGAATGAAGTGCCCTCAAAAACCGTTCCGTCTTCTAAAGCCAGCATCGCTCGCTTGGCCATTACGCATCACTCCGTTGATCTACGCTGCCATTTAAGGGGGTATCATAACCTCGTTTGCATGCAATGGGAATCCGCCGTCCGGAACCAAATGCTCTTGCACTAACTTTTAGTGCCGGCGGGGCTTGTCGGCGCTTGTATTCAGCAGCAACGATCATACTGATAATCTTTCCTGTAAGAGCCGGGTCGAATCCATCGGCGACGATTTCGGCGAAATCTTTTTCCTGGCCGATATATCGTCCGATAATGCCGTCCAGCAGATCGTAGGGGGGCAGCTTATCCTGGTCGGTTTGGCCGGGCTTGAGTTCGGCACTTGGCGCCTTGGTGATCGAACTTTCAGGAATCCGCCCGCCGGTCGTCTCATTAATATGCCGAGCAAGCTTGTAAACGTCGGACTTGTGGACGTCGCCGATTACAGACAATCCGCCGCACATGTCGCCATAAAGCGTGCAATAGCCCGTTGCAAGTTCAGATTTATTACCCGTCGCCAGTGGCAGATGGCCGCGAGCATTGGAAAAGGCCATCACCAGGTTCCCGCGAATTCGGGCCTGGATATTCTCGTCGGTAACGGCAGGCCTGTCGAGCCCGAGTGTGTCGTTCAGTGCATCTTCAAATGCCTTGTGCATTGGGTCGATTGGAACTTCGACCAGATTGATGCCAAGGTTGCCGGCAAGTTGGATGGCGTCGTCGATACTGCCCGGGGAGCTGTATCGCGAGGGCATCGCAAGGGCCAGTACATTCTCAGGCCCGACCGCATCTGCGGCGAGGGTAGCTACGATCGCAGAGTCTATCCCGCCGGATAAACCCAGGATCACCGAAGTAAATCCGCATTTGTGTGTATAGTCGCGCAGGCCCAGAATAAGTGCCTGATAAAGCTGCTGCATGTCGGCCCCGGCCGGCTCGCAACGCCCAGCGGGCCCGTCGGTATCGATAACAAGTAAATCTTCAACGAAGCCCTTGCATCGGCCCAGCAAAGTTCCGTCGGCTGCGACGGCTGAGCTGAAACCATCAAAGATCAACTCATCGTTTCCGCCGACCTGGTTAACGTAAACGATTGTCGAATTCGTCCGCTGGGCCTGGCGAGCGATAAGGTCTTCCCTCAGTTCAACCTTTGCTGTCTGGAATGGACTGGCAGCCATGTTGACGATGAACTGCGCTCCTGCCTCTTTCAGCTGGGCCAGCGGATCGGTTTCGTAAAGATCTCCGCCAAGCGCTTCGGGATCCCATAGATCTTCGCAAATGCTAATGCCGATTTTCGTTCCGTTCAGTTCAAGCGGTTGTGCCGCCGGCCCGGGCCGGAAGTAACGAGTTTCGTCGAAAACGTCATAGGTTGGCAGCAGCGTTTTAACGTGGACCGCTACGATCTTACCACCATTTAGCAGGGCTGCGGCGTTCTCCAGGGGCCGGCCTGGAGTTGACGGATCTGCAGGTCTGACAAAGCCGACCAGAGCAGCAATATCTTTGCATTGGCAGGCCAGCTCTTCGACTGCTCGGACGGACGCCTCGACGAGTCCGGATCGGCTGAGCATGTCACGCGGCGGATAGCCTGTAACAGCCAATTCGCCGAAGACGACCAACTCAGCCCTAGCTAATTTGGCGCGCGCGATCGTCAGGCCGATCTTGGCGGCGTTACCGGAAACATCTCCGACCGTCGGGTTGATCTGTGCCAGTGCTACTTTCATTCAGTGAAAATTCCGTGCGGAGAAAACCCTCGCAAATATCCTGTTTGCTACATTTTTCTTGAGAACTTTTTGGAATCGATTCCAAGGTTACTGATCTTGTATCGAATTATCCGCGAAGTCGTTCCCAGGTCCCTAGCAGCAGCAGCCATGTTGCCGTCGGCACGTTTCATGGCATCTACGATAATGTCGCGTTCGTAAAGTTGCATCCGCTCGATGAGCGTCCCCTTGCCGATAGTGCCGGAGAAATCGGACGTCTGCAGCGTTGGCGGCAGGTGATGTCCGTGAATGACTCCATCACTGCTGAGCAGCACTGCCCGTTCGAGGCAGTTTTCCAACTCACGAACATTGCCAGGCCAGTGGTAGGCTACCATCATGTTGATAGCTGGCGTGGAAATCCTACGGATATCCTTGCCCATTATCTTGGCATAACGTTCGACAAAGAAGTCAGCCAATTGCAGGATGTCATCCTTCCGGTCGCGCAGCGGCGGCAGAAAGATTGGGAAAACGTTAATCCTATAGTATAAATCCTGGCGGAAATCACTCTGCCCTATCGCCTGCTCAAGATCGCGATTGGTGGCGACTATGATCCGAACGTTGGCCTTTAAGGTCTTCGACGAGCCGACCCGTTCGAATTCTCTTTCCTGCAGAACTCGCAAAAGCTTAACCTGCATTACTGCTGAAAAATCGCCGATCTCATCGAGAAACAACGTTCCACCTTCAGCCTCTTCTACGCGGCCTTTGCGGGTTTGGATCGCGCCGGTGAAGGCTCCCTTCTCGTGGCCGAACAGTTCAGATTCCAGGAGGGATTCGCTCAAGGCAGCGCAGTTGACTTTGATAAAAGGCCCCTTGGCCCGATGGCTTGTGTAGTGCAGGGCATGGGCGACAAGTTCCTTGCCCGTACCCGATTCGCCTCGGATCAAAACGGTAGTGTCGCTGGGGGCAACTTTATGGATTTCAGCGTAAACTTCCCGCATTGCACCTGAATTGCCGATGATATTTTCAGGGCGGAACCGATCTTCCAGTTCCGAACGCAGACGGAGGTTCTCTTCTTCGAGCACCTGATGACGGACCGTTGCTTCGCGCCGTCGCTTGGCGTCGCTTGCGATCATGCCGGCGACGATGGAGAGAATGCGAACCTCAGCCTCAAGTGAGGCCGAGGCATCGAAGACGCGGTCCACCGCAAGAGTGCCAATAACTTCCCGGCCCATGGTAATAGGCACGCAGATGAAGCTTATTTCGTCATTGGAAAGGCCCTTTCGGCTGGGGAGCCTGTTAAGGAACCTTGGTTCCTGGGAAATTTTGGGAACGATCGCGGGCTTGCCGGTCTGGACAACCTGTCCGGTTATGCCCTCGCCCGCGCGGTATCTGATAGGGCGTTGGCTGGAATTGGGCCGGCTGTGGGTAACTTCGAGGGTTAGTTCGCTGCGGTCTGGCGAAAGCAGCATGACTGTGCCCCTGGATAGACTCAAATCGTTATGCAATACGTCCAGGACCTCGGCCAGCATCTCACGCTGGCGCTGGCCTGTTGCAAGGATTTGACTGATGTTATAAAGGGCTTGGAGTTCAAGGTCTCCAGGCCCGCAATGGCCAGCTTTTGGAGTTGCATCGAATGCTTCTGACGTCATAATAATGACCCTTGCCACTTCATTTGGGCATGCATTGCGTCCGTTTGTGGCATAATGGTACAATAATGTATTGTTGTCAAGCGCATGTTACATGATTGTTGTAAATGATGTCAAAAAGGTTTCGATTGGGTATATCCGAACTGGCTGAGGGGTCTCAAGTGGTATGAAGTCTTCATCCAAGGCCCTTGGACGCGACAAAAATGTTGCCAAAAAGCGTCTTTGCGACAACCTTGTAGCAATATCCTTGCTCACATCTGCTTGTAACACCCTTATAAGTAAGGGTCTATGCTAGAGTTTTGTTTTGGCACGGCCAGTGCAATATATATCTATGAAGGGATTTTTTACGTTCCCTTTCAACATCTATGCGGGTCCAATAGCGACACACAGCAGTGGTAGTGTAACCTTAAGGAGATAAGGGCAATGAAGCCGAAAGATTTCTTTGACTATGCCAAGGCCAACAAGGCCATGATGGTTGACTTAAAATTCACCGACCTGCTTGGCACTTGGCAGCACTGCAGTTTCCCCATCGAGACATGGGATGACGCGACATTCACCGAAGGTGTTGGTTTTGACGGTTCCTCGATCCGTGGCTGGCAGGGCATTCACATGTCTGACATGCTGGGTATTCCGGATCCGGCTACTGCTCAAATGGATCCGTTTTTTGCTGCACCGACTGTCAGCGTAATCGCTGATATTGTCGATCCGATTACCAAGGAAGATTACTCGCGGGATCCGCGTCACGTTGCCCGCAAGGGTATTGAGTACCTTAAGTCCACTGGAATTGCTGATCAGTGTTTTATCGGCCCCGAGCCGGAGTTCTTCATTTTTGACGAGGTCCGCTACGAGCAGTCGCAGCACCGCGGGTTCTACCAGATCGACTCTGTAGAAGGCGCTTGGAATACCGGTCGGTTCGAAGAACCTAACCTTGGTTACAAGCCAGGTTTTAAGGGTGGATACTTCCCGGTAAGCCCGACCGATACATTTTATGATCTTCGGGGTGAGATGACCTTCGAGATGCAGAAGGTTGGTATAGTTGTTGAAGCCCATCACCACGAGGTAGGTACTGCCGGCCAGAGCGAGATCGACATGAAATTCGAGCCGCTTCTCAAGATGGCTGACCAGTTTATGTGGTACAAGTACATCGTTAAGAACGTTGCAAAGCGTGCAGGCAAGACCGTTACGTTCATGCCCAAGCCGATCTTTGAAGACAATGGATCGGGTATGCACTCGCACCTTTCGCTGTGGAATGGCGATACCCCGCTGTTCGCCGGTGACGGTTATGCCGGTATGAGCGATGAAGGCCTTTGGGCAATTGGAGGCATCCTCAAGCACGCTGCTGCGATCCTCGCCTTCGCCGCACCGACGACGAATTCTTATCGCCGGCTGGTGCCTGGCTATGAAGCCCCGGTAAACCTGGTCTACTCTGCCCGGAACCGCTCGGCGTCGGTGCGTATTCCGATGTACTCAGACAGCCCCAAGTCAAAGCGGCTTGAGTTCCGCTGCCCTGACCCGACAGCTAATGGATACCTGGCCTGGACGGCTATGATGATGGCTGCCATTGACGGCATTGAGAACCAGACCGACCCCGGTGAGCCTCTGGATAGAGACATCTATGAAATGTCTTCCCAGGAGTTGGAAAAGTACGACCATGTACCTGGTTCGTTGGAAGAGGCTTTGATTGCGTTGGAGAAAGACCATGCATTCTTGATCACCGGTGATGTCTTCACTGACGATCTCATCGAAGCGTGGATTACCTGGAAGAAGGACAACGAGCTGGATCCGATGGCACTGCGTCCCCATCCCTACGAGTTCCACCTTTACTACGATAGTTGAGATTGAAACCGCTGGTTTTTGCATCTCCGGCCAGTGGCTCGAAGCAATAGAGACAGTTGTAATATTGGTAAGTATGTAACGTGACTTTTGTCGCGTTGCCCTAGCCGGTCGAGGTTACCCGCATACCTCGGCCGGCCTTTTTTTGGTTTTGTCGAACAAGTCCTATTGGATTACGAGCTGCCTGAATCATAACATCGCCTATCTGCTTATAAGGGATACAGCTATATAGAATTAATGGAATGTGCGACGGATGGTAGTGGCATGATTTGCAGCCGCCCTTGGGCAGGGGAGTCAGCAGGAAAAAGCCGAGGTCACGTCTGTCATTTATTTGAATGCCAGCGCACAGCTTCTCTAATCGAGGCGATAGAAGAAACGGTAAAAGTCCTAGAAGAAACAAGAAACGCTTTTAAATCAAAGATGTTGGGAAAACTTTGGAGCAAATTGGAAGATGTGCTGCGAAAAAATCCCAAGACTGCCGCTGGAATAACTGAGCTTGAATCCGCAGGTTAAAACCCTAAAAATCTTTTAGCTTAATTAAACCTCAAACCTAATAAGCCGATCTAATCTCTTAGAGCTAAAGCTAGAGTTAGAGCTAGAGCTGCCATCCAAATGAAATGATGGCAGAGCTTTGTCCAGCGGAATGGTTTTGCTTCCTCCGGCAATGCGGAATTGTGCCTTGAAATCTAAAGTTACAGAAGATTTCAGATTCAATAGAGGTGTCTGCAATGGCAAGTGAATGGCAAAACATCTTGATAGTTGATGACGACCCGCTGGTCTGCGGGATAATTCGGCGAGAGATGGATAGCCGGGGCCTTGGCTGTTCAGTAACAACCGACCCTTCGGAGGCTATTCGTATACTCGAATCCCATTCCATCCGTGTGCTTGTTACCGATATCTGCATGCCGAGAATGACGGGCCTGGAGATTCTTACCTACATTCAACGCAATGGTATCGATTGCAAAACCATCATTATCACGGGCACGCCTCATGTGGACTATCTGGCCGAGTCGATAAGCCTGGGTGCCCATGATTTCATGCCCAAGCCGTGCGACTTTAACATGCTTGCTGAGTCTATCCGGCGTGCAATGGGCCAGGTCGGTTCGGAAGAATCTTTGTCTATTCGCGCAGCCAAGGCGATCCAGAAGCAAACCCGAGTGAAAGAAGTATCACTCGAGGCGGCGCTGGCCTTGGCCAGGGCAGTTGAGGCAAAGGATATCTATACCCAGCGTCATGCCGAGCAGGTTACCTATCTGTCTATCAGTATTGCCGAGCAAGCTGGGTTTGATACTGAACTTATCGAATCAATCCGCCTGGCGGCAATGCTGCATGATATAGGCAAGATAGGCATTCCCGATCGAATTCTTCTCAAGCCGGGTAAGCTTACTGAAGATGAGTTCGAACTCATAAAGACGCATCCGGTAGTGGGTGCGGAGATTTTGGAGCGAATCTCGGTCTTTTCGGATCTGGCTCAATTCGTTCGCCATCACCACGAAAACTGGAACGGTACAGGCTATCCCGATTCTCTCGAGGGCGAGCGATTGCCCCTTGGGGCGCGGGTAATTCGCATAGCCGACTCAATAGATGCGATGTTTGCCGCCCGAAGTTACAAGATCCCTTACACGTTAGAAAAGGTCGAAGAGGAACTTCAGTTGGGTTGCGGAAAGATGTTCGATCCCCATATGTGCGACGTAGCTATTCAGTGGTGTCAGAGCAATCCTCAGTGTCGTAACGTCAGTAGTTTATTGAGTGGGCAGGCAGCTTCGGCGAGGGGGATTATTGAACAGACACTTGGACGGACAAACACACTAATAGCAGGGGACTGATCGAGAGGAAGGATTACTTATGCAAATTCACGCACTTGTAGTCGATGACTCGGGGATTATGCGCAAGATGGTTATGCGTTCCCTGACAGAAGCTAAACTGGCTGAATTTACCTACACAGAGGCCGTCGACGGTAAAGACGGCCTGGAGAAGTTCGATCCCAAAGTAATAAACATGGTTTTCGCGGACTGGAACATGCCCAACATGAGCGGCATCGAAATGGTTCGCGAGATTCGATCAAAGCAGAAAGAGCATGTCCCCATAGTGATGATCACCACAGAGGGCACGATGGCCAAGGTTGAAGAAGCGCTGGATAGCGCCGGCGTCGACACCTATGTCGTCAAGCCTTTCACGACGGAGGTGCTGGTAAAGAAGCTCACTCCGTTGTTTGAGAAGCTCCAGAGCAGCTCCAAGAAGTCCAAGGGCTTTTTCGGCAAGCTGGCTGCAAAGACGGCCTAGAAGATAGTTCACTAAGACCGACTAAACAAAAAGGGTGTAATCGTGGAAGAAACAAAAGTAGCAGATTCGCAAGTAGCCCAGATTGAATGCCTGTTAGAGGCGGCAATGACTGTATTTAGCAGCACCTGCGGAGTTCAGCTTCAGCGCATAGAAGATGATGCCTCCGCAACTGGAGATGGCATAATCGTTGCTGTCATATCGCTGGTTGGAGATTTGGAGTGGACGATTTTCTTAGGTCTGCCAGGACAAACTGCCACAGCGGCGGTTTCAAAATTTGCAGGCTTCGAGATTCCGTTTGACTCCGAAGATATGGGGGACGGAGTTGGAGAGCTGGCCAGCATACTGGCCGGCGAGGTTAAGGCAGTTTTGGACAGACAAGGGGTGAATGTCGAACTGTCACTGCCCAGCGTAATCAGGGCAGAGAGCATAGAAGTTCTGATTCAGCATAATTCCTCTACCCAGAGGACCTGCTTCGACACTGAGCTGGGGAAACTCTGGGTTGGTCTGGCGACAGGCAAAAGTGCCGGATTTATGGGATAGACAAAGCCGGGTCCAGACTGGGCTAAATGAAGCCGGCTGGACTTAAGGCTCTAGGAAGCCTAATTATGTCGGAAGACAAGACAACAACAGATATTCTCGAAGGCCTGGTTGCAAAACTTGTATTCTTAGACCACACCGATAAGGATGCGATCGGTTGAGATCGGTATGGGCACCGAAGAGGTCTTTGGTGCACTTGCTGCTTCCCCGGATGCGGTTACCGGGTTATTGGGTCTTATCCTCGAGTCAGTCCAGGCTCTTCATGCCGGCTCGGCTGATAATCCTGAAAATGTAGTAAGTGCTGTTGCCGATGGGTTGGCAGCGGTTCGAGGCTGGCTCACCGGCGAGGCTGTCCAGAGCAAAGGTCCGTCACTCGAACAGGCAGCTATTTCGCTCAAGGCCCTCCAAGGCGGCGAGGATTTGTCCGAAGTAACTGACGAGCCTGACGTAGAAGCCCCGGCAAATTCAAACGAATCTGAGACTCCCCAAGAGTTGCCCGCCGAGGTAGCATCCGAGGAAATATCCGCCATTCTTCCTGCCGATACTGATGAGGAAATCCTCAAAGAATTTGTTATCGAGTGTATGGACCACATGGCCAGTGCCGAGTCGGCCCTGTTGGATCTTGAATCGAGTCCCGACGATGTTGAGCTGGTCAACACGATCTTCAGGGCCTTCCATACGATCAAGGGTACTTCAGGCTTCTTGGGTCTGGATCAAATCCAATCGGTAGCACATCTATCTGAGAACCTCCTGGACCGTGCCAGAGATTCTGAGCTAAAAATCACTGGCGGCTATGCTGACCTGGCCCTTAGGTCCTGTGATGCCCTCAAGTTCATGATCGAGGCCCTGACGGATGCCCAGCCCGGCGAGGAACTTCTCGTCCCGGATGATCTGTCTGACTTACTTGTGATTCTGAAAGATCCATCCGCTTCAGGTGTTACCGAAGATGCTGATGTCGAGCCGATGCGAGTGGGCGAAATCCTGGTTGGTAAAGGTAAGGTCGATCCGCAGGACGTTGAAAAGGCAGTTGAGACCCAGGCTGGAGAGCTGATTGGTGAAACCCTCGTCAAGCAGGGAACTGCCAAGGCTACCGATGTAGCCGAGGCGCTGCGGACCCAGCAAAACCAGGGGAAGAAAGCTTCTGAAGGCACTATCCGCGTTGGAACCGCCAGGCTTGATAGCCTGATCAATATGGTTGGCGAGTTGGTTATCGGCCACTCCATGGTTTCCCAAGATCCCGTGGTAACAGATGGCCTGCATGATCGGTTGACCCGAAATATCGCTCATGCATCCAAGATCATCCGCCAGCTTCAGGACCTGACCATGGCCCTTCGTATGGTCCCGCTCAAGCCGACGTTCCAGAAGATGGCTCGGTTGGTAAGAGACTTAGGCAAAAAGGCCGGCAAGTCGGTCCAGTATGTAACCGACGGAGAGGATACCGAGATCGATCGGAACATGGTCGAAGCACTCAATGATCCTCTGGTACACATGATTCGAAATGCAGTCGATCATGGTGTCGAAACTGCAGATAAACGTACCGCCGCAGGCAAGAGTTCAACAGGAACGGTTAAGATTCGTGCATCTCACTCGGCAGGCAATGTGGTGATCGAGCTTACCGATGACGGGAAGGGCCTCGATCGCGAAAAGATTCTCGCCAAGGCAATCGAAAAAGGGCTCGCACAGCCGGATAAGACACTCTCAGACAGTGAAATTTTCAGCTTAATCTTCCATCCCGGTTTTTCCACGGCTGAAAAGGTTACCGACGTATCGGGTCGAGGTGTCGGCATGGATGTCGTCAGGAGAGGCATCGAGTCTCTCAGAGGCCGGATCGAGATCGCCTCGACTGTTGGACAGGGAAGCACATTCACGATTCGCCTGCCCCTGACAATGGCGATTACCGATGCGATGCTGCTGCGGGTTGGTACGCAGATGTTCCTGCTGCCGACAGTTTCAATCGAGCGCAGCTTTAGGCCTGAAAAGGAGGCTATCTCAACGGTCAGTGGCCGCGGAGAGATGGTAATGCTTCGTGGCGATCTGCTGCCGATATTCAGGCTGCACAAGATGTTCTCAATCCCCGAAGCTGTTACGGAGCTCACCGATGGTTTGTTGATCATCATCGATAACGAGGGCAAGCGGTTTGCATTGATGGCAGATGAATTGCTAGGCCAGCAGCAGTGCGTGGTCAAGTCTCTCGGTGAGTACATGGGACATATCCCAGGTGTTGCAGGCGGTACGATTCTCGGCGACGGCCGGGTGGGACTGATCCTCGATGCCGCTGGATTAATGCAATTGGTAACGGCACCCGCAGCTGGAATGGCTGCATAAACAAGGAACAAACGGAACGGACCCCTGGTCGATCCGAGATTTTCATAGACAGAAAAAAGTTTAATTCTTAAGGAGCAATAATATGTCAGTATCAGAAAGTACAGTTGAGACTCTGCGGGCCGTCAATGACCTGGCCGGCAAGTATCTCACCTTCGAGTTGGCCGGCGAAGAGTACGGCCTGGAGATTCTCAAGGTACGTGAGATCTTCGGCATCATGTCGATTACCTCAGTTCCTCAGACGCCTGAATTTGTCAAGGGCGTAATCAATCTTCGCGGAAAGGTAATTCCCGTCATCGATCTTCGTCTGAAGTTCGGCCTCGAGGAAATCAACCAGACCGAAGAAACCTGCATCATCGTTGTCAATGTCGGCAACATAGAGATGGGTGTCGTTGTCGACAAGGTTTCGGAAGTTCTGGATATCGTAAGCGAGGAAATCGAAGAAGCACCTGAGTTTGGTAGCGACGTCGAGACTGGTTTTATCCTCGGTATGGGCAAGGCCGGCGACCAGGTTACGATCCTGCTGGATATTGAAAAGGTCCTTTCGGGCATGGAAGTCAGCAAGATCAGTGACCTCGCCAATAGCGATCAAGACCAGAAGTAAGAGAGACCCTTCGGGTGTCTCGTGGAGTTAACCGCAGTAACTGGCCCGCGGACGGACCGCTAGTTAAGAGAAGGAACTTTCGAGTTTCTAAGTGGTACCCGCGTATTCCGGGTGGCGAGCTTTGGGCGCCTCCCGGAGACGATGATGTTCTTTGCCCCGGCCATCAAGTGCTTTTGATGGATGGGGAGTCTGTTTTTCGCCGGAAACGGTGGTGACGCACTGCGATGTGGGCCGAGAGGCTTCATCGTGGTTTTGGGCCCTGGCCGAGGGTTGGCATGGCTTGTCTGGCAGGAGCTTGCAATTAACCTGCCGATGGAGCAACGGAGGCACAGATATGGAAACGATCGAACTTCAATGCGAGGAATTGACTGTCGAGCAATTCAACACCATCAGTAGCATGGTCAAATCCCTCTGTGGGATCAACCTGCACGATGGCAAGAAGGAACTGGTCAAGGCCCGTTTGAACAAAAGACTTCGGCACTTGAAGCTTCGTGGTTTTGATCAGTATCTGGATTACCTCCAGGGCGACTCGGGCCAGGCTGAGTTGATAGCGATGGTGGATGCCCTTTCGACGAATCTTACAAGCTTTTTCCGTGAGCCTTCGCACTTCGAGTACTTGTCCGAAAAGATCATACCTTCCCTGATTGCTCGCAAAGATACCGACAAGACTATTCGTATCTGGTCGGCAGGCTGTTCATCCGGGGAAGAGCCATACTCTATTGCTATCGCGCTTTGTGAAGCAATGTCTGGCTTGGCGAGCTGGGATGTTCGAATCCTTGCGACCGATATTTCCACGGCTGTCTTGGCTAAGGCCCAAGCGGGTGTCTATGATGAAACACGTTTTGATACCGTGCCCAGGCCACTTCGCAACCGTTACTTCGTCCACCAGGGCGGTAGAGATTCGCGTCATTACCGGGTTTCCCCAGTAGCGAGGGATTTGATTACTTTCGGCCGGCTTAACCTCATGGAGTCCTGGCCGATGAAGGGGCCTTTTGACGTGATCTTCTGTCGAAACGTAATGATATATTTTGATAAGCAGACTCAGGGAATGGTTATCCATCGCTTTGAGCAACTTCTTCGTACGGGCGGGATCCTGTTGTTGGGGCATTCCGAGAGTCTGACCGGTATTCGTCACAAGTTTAAATACGTCCAGCCGACGGTTTACCAGAAGTCATAGTACTCTGTCCCATGGAGTTTGTCAGGTAGATGCGCCGCGCCGGCGGGTTGGGTGCAAGGAACAAAGACGATGGCATATTCAAGGATATGGCGAGTCTTTGAGACGCAGCCAGACAGTCCGTCGCCGCAAGCAGATGCCGACAAAATATGTGGGACAGGGTACTAAATCGTCAGCAGGAGTTTGCCTTGAAGCACATAGTAGGTGTGGCTGATATGAAGGTGGTTTCCCAGCCCGGGGACATAATCGTCACCCATGCGCTGGGAAGTTGCCTTGGCATTGCAGTCCACGACTCGGTCGTTGGGGTTGGCGGGCTTTTGCATGTAATGCTTCCGATGTCGAAAATCAGCCCGGAAAAGGCCCAGGCCAACCCCTGCATGTTTGTCGATACGGGTGTTCCGGCGTTGTTCAAGGCTATCTATGACGCCGGTGGTGAAAAGAAGCGGCTGAAAGTTACTGTCGCCGGTGGCGCCAACATTCAGAACCACGGCGAGGATAAATTTGCGATCGGCCAGAGAAACTACACGGTATTCAAGAAAATCCTGTGGAAAAACGGCGTACTGACTGAGGCAGAGGACGTAGCGGGAATAGTAGCACGGACCATGTATCTGGAAATAGGTTCCGGAAAGGTCTGGCTGACCATAAAAGGCGAGCAAGTACCACTAATGGTATGAATCGAGTTTGAAATGAAAAGAATTCTAATATTCCAATTGGCTGATAGGGGCCTTCGTTACTGGAGGACGGAACTATGTCTTTAAACGTACTGGTTGTTGACGATAGCAAAGTTGTCAGGGCGATGATTATCAAGATGCTCAAGATCTCTAGCGTGCCAATAGATGAGGTTCATCAGGCAGCGAATGGGCAGGAAGGCCTTGATATCCTGGCTGAGAACTGGATCGATCTGGTGCTGGTCGACATTAACATGCCTGTGATGAACGGCGAGGAGATGATCAATCACGTCAGGGCCCAGGATGAGTGGAAAGACCTGCCAATCGTCGTTATCTCAACCGAGGGCAGTAAGACACGCATTGACCGCTTGATAGACAAAGGCGTGAGTTTCGTTCATAAGCCCTTCTGTCCTGAGGTCATTTGCAAAATAATCCTGGAGATTACGAGGATCTGTGATGAGCAAAGAACTTAACAACATTTTATATAACGTGGCTGAGAGTACGTTCGGATCACTGGCGTTCATGCTTTCAATGCCGGAGGCCGACGACGGGACCGGCGCCGAACAGACAGCCACAGTCAAGGTAGAGTTCTCAGGTCCGTTTGGTGGGCAATTGACCATGACGGTCAATGCGGAAATGTTGTCTGAACTTGCCGCAAATATGCTGGGCCTGGATGCCGATCAAGATGGAATTCATAATCAGGGGGTCGATGCGCTGAAGGAATTGTTGAATGTAATCTGTGGAAATCTTCTTCCGAAAATCGCGGGGGTCGAGGCGGTTTTTGACGTAGGGAGTCCTCAGATTGTTCAGTTACAGGAAACCCAATCACAGGTCCAAGTGAACGCTTCGGTCAAGTTGTATCTGGATTCCGGCCTGGCTGAGTTGACGCTTTATACCGACAAGGCCGTTCCTGCAGTATTTTGATAAGGATACCTAACCAATGATTAAGGTACTGGTAGTCGATGATTCGGCAGTGGTCCGAAAGGTACTGGTCGATCAGCTTTCCAAGGCTAACGATATTAAAGTCGTCGGCACTGCAATTGACCCCTATATTGCGCGGGACAAGATCGTGCAGTTGCAGCCTGATGTGATCACGCTTGACCTGGAAATGCCTCGTATGGACGGACTGACATTTCTTGGCAAGCTTATGAGATATCATCCCATGCCGGTAATCGTAGTCAGTTCTCTGACGTCAAAGGGCTCTGAAACTGCTCTTAAGGCATTGGAACTGGGTGCCATCGATGTCATCGGCAAGCCGGGCTCATCGTACTCGGTGGCGGATGTATCCGAGGAACTGATCGAAAAGATCCGCACTGCTTCGCTGGCAAAGGTTTCAGCTACCACCTTGCAAAAGCCGATCTCGCGGGGCACTGCAACATCGGCTAGCATACTTACTGAAACTACTCATAAAATCCTAGCGATAGGGGCCTCGACTGGTGGAACGCGCGCTGTTGAGGAAGTTCTTATAAACTTGCCCGTCGGCATGCCAGGTATCGTTATTGTTCAGCACATGCCCGAACATTTTACCCATAGTTTTGCTGGGCGACTTAACGATATTTGCGCATTGGAGGTACGAGAGGCTGTCGACGGCGAGATGGTCATTCCGGGCACAGCCCTGATTGCTCCAGGTAATTTCCACATGGCCCTGCGGCGTAACGGTGCACGTTATTTCGTCCAGGTTAAAAAAGGTCCACCAGTTCACCATCAAAGGCCTAGCGTTGATGTGTTGTTCCATTCTGTTGCTTCGCAGGCCGGAGCTAATGCAGTGGGTGTTATTTTAACCGGTATGGGTGCTGATGGAGCACAGGGGTTATTGGCTATGAAGAACGCCGGCGCAAAGACGTTCGGCCAAGACGAAGATAGTTGTGTTATCTATGGAATGCCTAGAGAGGCCGCCGAAGCTGGGGCAGTTCAGCATGTCTTACCTTTGGAAAAGATAGCAGGATCCTTGATTGGTACGGTAGCCAAGCCTCGGGTTTCAGCAACCGCATAAACTAAGTAGGCTCAATGTGAAAAAAACCTGGTAAGGGAAAGTATCATGAAAACAGTTGAAGACATCCTGATGGTTAAGGGGCCGGACGTCCTTGTGATAGATTCAGACTCGACCGTGCTTGAGGCCGCTGAATTGATGGCCCATGCAAATGTCGGCTCGGTAATCGTTCGCGAAGGCGGGGCGCCGGTAGGGATTTTTACTGAGCGCGATCTGCTTCGTCGTATAGTGGCTGGGCACAAAGACCCTGCCAGTACACAACTTTCGGCAGTAATGTCGTTGCCTGTAAAGATCTGTAGCCTCAGTGACGAGATCTGCGAGTGTGCTCGTGTTATGGATGAGTCACATATTCGCCACCTTGCCGTTATTGAAGACGGCGCATTGATTGGTGTTATTAGCCAAAGGGACGTCCAGGCGGCACAGCTTCGCGAAGCTGTCTTGTAAGATCTGGGTTGGCCTGGATATACCACAATCGAAAACAGACAAGGCCACAAGGTTGCATAAACCCTGTGGCCTTCGTTGGTTCTACCAATACGCCGCGTAGAACTCAAACCGGATGACGTAACGGCTGTAAATAAAAGCAACTTACGTAATTCGCCTGAAAAGGGCGGTGCGGAATCCGGTGCAGTTTCAGCCGAAACCGCTCCAATCGACCTACGAGTGAACTCGTCCACAATGTTCAGCATTCTCAAGCAGCCGTCACACGCAGTGCGTTTCGAGACAAAGTCATAGCTCCAGACGTGATCCTTGCCCAATTCAACGTCCGCCTGACGCAACTTCGATACGATCTGATCGGGTGGGGGCCCGCCTGAACAGGAGACTGAAGGCGCATTGGAAGGGGACATGAGGCGACTGAAGCTCAATCACCCCAAGTGCTTGAGCATCTGGCACTGGTGGCCAGTAATACCGAATCAGTGCCAGATCGTGACTCGAAGTGCTCGGTCGATGATCCGCGTTCCGGTAAGCAAAAACGCCAAGCAGAACGCCAAGCGCATAAGTGGCGATCCTACGCTGGACGAAGTAATCAAGGCCTGGCCCGATCTTCCAGAGCCTATCAAAGCAGCAATCTTGGCCCTGATAGGCAGCCGGAGCCGCTGAACTGAACTCTCCACGTCCGTTCCCCATACCAGAGCTTGAACGGTTACGGATTTACTAAAAAAAAACTCTGCCCCTTGGCTAATCTGGAAAATATGTTATTATCAGGTAATATTAGCCTGGTAGGGGTGACTTCCGACCGGGGCTTGAATTTCGTTTTTCGGCCCGTCAGCGCGCGGCCGCATTCTTAAAGATTGGCTGGGACTATCTGTCGAACGGAGGCTTCTGATTAAACTCAACGACCACAGCACCACCGCAAGGCAACCGATGTACGAACAACTCGAACAGCGGCTGCTGCTTTCCGGCACGGCCGAACAACAGGCAATCGAACTGTTCAGCGTCTCGCCGGCCCTGTTTGTCGAGAACCAGGGCCAGTGGGCCGACGAGTCCATCCGTTACATCCACAGCGGCAGCGGTGCGAACGTGGCCTTGACGGACTCGGGAGTTGTCTTTGATCTCTTCCGCCAGGAACCCACCGACGCCGCAACAGATGCGCTGAGCAACGGCCTGTTGGCAGAGGAACTGGGCACCCCTGGCCGGCTGGCCCCCGATTCCTACGAGACGTATTCTCTCCAATTCTCGGCCTCATTCGATGGCGCTAACATCGTAACGCCCGTCGGCTTCGACAAGGCCGAGACGGTCTTCAATTACTTTATCGGCAGCGATGAGTCTGGGTGGCGCGAGGGCGTAGCCAGTTACGAGGTCGTCGCCTACAAAGGGCTGTACGATGGGATCGACCTACAGACCTGGGGCCAGCGCGACAGCCTGAAGTACGAGTTCCACGTCGCGCCTGGGGCTGACTATCAGCAGATACTCATCAGCTACGAGGGCATCGAGGCCCTTTCGATCGACCCGGACGGTTCGCTTGTGGTGGACCTGGGCGACGAGTGGTCCAACCTGATCGACGATACGCCGTATATCTATCAGATCATCGACGGTGAGCAGGTGAAAATCGCCGGTGAATTCAAGCTTATAGATTCAGATACTTATTCGTTTGAAGTTACCGGCGAATACGACGCCGGCCTGGAGTTGATCATCGACCCGGACCTGACCTGGTCAACCTACATGGGCGGGGCCGATTGGGACTATGGTTACGGCATTGCCGTGGACGCATCCGACGGCGTGTACGTAACGGGTGAGACCTACTCTTCGGGTTGGGCATCTGCTGGCTTCGACACGTCGCACAATGGCAGTTGGGACGCCTTCGTTACGAAGCTGACCTCTTCCGGCGGCCATGCCTGGTCAACCTATATGGGCGGAAGCGGTAGCGACTATGGTCTCGACATTGCCGTGGACGCATCCGGCGGCGTATACGTAACTGGGGCCTCGGGCTCATCTGGCTGGGTCTCGGGCGGCTACGACACGTCGCACAACGGCGGCTGGGACGTCTTCGTTGCGAAGCTGACGGCTGCCGGCGGTCACACCTGGTCCACCTACATGGGCGGAAGCGGTTCCGACTGGGGTGGCAGCATTGCAGTGGACGCATCCGGCGGGGTGTATGTGACGGGGCTGACGGACTCTTTGGGCTGGGTCTCGGGCGGTTATGACACGTCGTTCAATGGCGGCACCTATGATGTCTTCGTCGCGAAGCTGACATCTTCCGGCGGTCATACCTGGTCCACCTACATGGGCGGAGACAGTATCGACAATGGTCGGGCCATTACCGTGGACGCATCCGGCGGCGTGTACGTAACGGGGTTGACGGAATCTTCAGGCTGGGTCTCGGGCGGCTATGACACGTCGTTCAATGGCGGCTGGGACGTCTTCGTCGCGAAGCTGACCTCTTCCGGCGGCCACGCCTGGTCCACCTACATGGGCGGAGACAGTATCGACCATGGTCACTCCATTGCCGTGGACTCTTTCGGCGGCGTATACGTCACGGGCGACACGACCTCTTCGGGCTGGGTCTCGGGTGGTTTCGACACGTCTCACAACGGCGACTGGGATATTTTCGTCGCGAAGCTGACCTCTTCCGGCGGCCACACCTGGTCCACCTATATGGGGGGAAGCGATTATGACCGTGGCCAGAACATTGCCGTGGACTCTTTCGGCGGCGTGTACGTAACGGGGGATACGAGCTCTTCGGGCTGGGCATCGGCCGGCTATGACACGTCGTTCAATGGCGGCCGGGACGCTTTCGTCGCAAAGCTGACGTCAGCCGGCGATCACGCCTGGTCCACCTATATGGGCGGAAGTGATCTCGACTGGGGTTACGGCATTGCACTGCACGCATCCGGCGGCGTGTACGTAACGGGGTACACCTACTCTCCCGGCTGGGCTTCGGGTGGTTTCGACACGTCGCACAATGGCGACAATGATGCTTTCGTAGCGAAGATTATTGACATAGGCGCTGCGCAAATCGACCCGCTAAACGACGCCATTCGTCAGGGCGACCAGGATCCATGGTTTGACCTGAACACTGACAGTACGGTTGACGCACTCGATAGGGATTATTTGATCCACAACATAATTGGCACGGAATATGGCGATTCCAACTTGGATCTGAAGGTTTCTCTTGCTGATTTGACTATACTCGCTACCAACTATGGGATTACTTCCGGTGCGATGTGGTCGCAAGGCGACTCCAACGGCGATGGGCAAGTATCCCTGGCTGATCTGACAATCCTGGCGACTAACTACGGATTCGACGGCACTGCCGCCCCGGCGGGAAGCTCCGAGCCGGTGACAGCTTCAATCCAGGCCGAGCCGGGGATGCTGCTTTCTGCCACGGAATACGTAGTTACCAGCCTGGCCGACGTGGTAGCCAGCGACGGTGTGGTTACTCTGCGCGAAGCTCTCGAAGCCGCCAATACAAACTCAGCCGTGACGGCTGATGTCATCGCCGGTAGCGATACAGAAACGGATCGAATCACTTTCGACCAGGCTGCCCTTCAGGCTGAAGCCGGCGCGGGCAATCCGCTTACCATCATCCTGGGCGGTACACAGTTGGAAATAACCGACGACGTCGAAATCGTCGGCCTGGGGCGTGACATACTTACCATCGACGCCAACGACACTAACCGAGTGATCAACATCTCCGGGGCCGGGACTGAAGCGACACTTAGTGGGCTGACGATCACCGGCGGCAATACGACCAGCAGTGGCGGTGGGATTTACATTGACGATGGTAATGTGACGCTGATGAACTCGGCTGTCAGTGAGAACATAGCGGAAGACGATGGCGGCGGTATTTTCAACAATATTGGTCAGATTACACTGACAAATGTTATCGTCAGTTTTAATAATGCAGAAGAGGCCGGTGGGGGAATATACAACGAAGCTGGCACACTTACCCTGACTGATATAACTGTCAATGAAAATATAACCTCTTTCAGTACCGGTGGTGGGATCTACATCAATAGTGGTCAGGTTACTCTGACAGAATCGACAGTCAACGGCAACTCGGCCCTCTATGCTGGCAGTGGAGGTGGTGGCGGGATATACAACAATAGTGGCCAGGTGGAGCTGATGGATTCGACAATCAGCGAAAACTCAGCACAGGAGTTCGGGGGCGGAATCTACAACTATGGCCAGATGACGCTGACGAACATGATAGTCAATGATAACATTTCAAACCAGAATGGCGGAGGAATCTTTAATGACGGTACGATGACGTTGACGGACGTGAGCGTAAGAGGAAACTCAGCATTCTATTTGGGAAATGGTGGCGGAATCTGTATCGGTGACAATTTTGAAAGCAGCGAAGGTCACACCACACTGACCAACGTTGTTGTCACTGGAAACTCAGCCTCAGTATATGGCGGAGGGATCTTCTTCAACGGGGATGTGTCCGTGGCAAATCTGACAGTCAGCGGAAACTCGGCACAATTTGGCGGCGGGATCATTTTTTACCGCGGTTCCTACGAGTTGGTGAATACGGCTGTTATTGGGAACACCGCCTCATCGTACGGTGGTGGGATCTACGCTAGAGGCTGGGCGTCTCTGGCAAACGTAGCCATCAGCGGCAATTCGGCAGATATTGACGGCGGTGGGATATACAACGACGGTACGCTGATGCTGACAAACCTTACCGTAAGTGGCAATACGGCAACATCAAATGGCGGCGGGATCTACAACGAAACCGGCACGTTGACGCTTAATAACTCCATCGTGGCGATGAACGAGGGCGGGACAGACGATGATATTTCCGGCTCTTGGGACGGCAGTAATAACTTAATCGGTATCGACCCATTGTTCGTGCGGAATCCGTCGGCTGGGGCCGACGGCGAATGGGGCACGGCCGATGACGATTACGGTGATCTGCAACTTTCTACAGCCAGCCCGGCCGTCAACGCAGGCGATGATGCACTGGCTGTCGATGCTGATGACGTTCCGCTGGTAACTGACATCGCCGGCAACCCTCGCATATACGGCATAGCTGTAGATATCGGGGCATATGAAAACCAACCCACCGAGTACATTGTAACCAGCTTAGCTGACGTGGTAGCCGACGATGGCGTGGTTACTCTGCGCGAAGCTCTCGAAGCCGCCAACACAAACTCAGCCGTAACGGCTGACGTCCTCGCCGGCAGCCCCACTGAAACAGATCGGATCACTTTCAACGCCGCAGCCCTCCAGGCTGAAGCCGGCCCGGGCAATCCGCTGGTGATCTATACGAATCTGGACATTGAGGATGATGTCGAGATCATCGGTCCGGGCGCAGGCGTGCTTACGATCGACGCCAATGGATACGGCACTGTAGTGACCATCGATCAGGGCGAAATTGATGTGACATTGGTTGGCCTAAAGCTCACCGGTGGCGATGGCGGCTGCGCGGGCGGGATTTGGAACAGGGGCAGCGGGGATATTTCACTGACAAATATGCTTATCTGCGACAATGTTGGCAGTTTTGCCGGTGGTATTCACAGCGAAGCTGGCCATCTGACACTTAATAATGTAACCGTCGCCGGCAACTCAGGATTCAGCCGAACCGGGGGGATATACCTTAGGGACGGTGCGACGTTAATGCTCAACAACTCAATTGTTGCTCTCAATAAGATGGTCTTTGACAGACCTGATGCCGACGACAATATCTACGGGGATTTCAATGGCAGTGGGAATCTGATTGGATTCGATCCTGGTTTTGTAGATGACGCCGGCGGGGATTATCGACTTTCATCTACGAGCATCGCTATCAACGCAGGCAATGCAGCCCTACTGCCTGCTGATGAGTTCGATCTCGATGGAGATTCCGACACGGCCGAGGCGATCCCCTTTGACGTAGCCGGCAATAACCGGATTTCAGATGGCGTTTTGGATATCGGCGCCTTCGAATATCAGGGCGCACCCGATGCGGCCCGGCAGGCCCCATCTGCGGTGGTAACCACGCTTGAAGATGTGGATATCGAATCTGACGGCCTGGTTTCGATTCGTGAGGCGATTTTCTACGCGGGCGTCCTCGCCTCTCCGGTCACCTTTGATCCATCGCTATCCGGCGGGACGATTGTCCTTGGCGGTAATGAATTGCGTATTTTCAATTCCGTTACGATAGATGCCGATCCAGTCGGCGGGATAACCATCGATGCTGATCAAGCTAGCCGGGTTATGCACATCACCGGCAGCGAAACAGAAGTCCTGCTCAAGGGCCTTACGATTACCGGAGGCTATATACCCTGGTTTAATCCAGGTACAGCACCACCTTATGGTGGCGGAATATTAAACGAAGAAAGCACCCTTACACTGATTAACTGCTCGGTCACGGCCAACTCTACTGGAGATCCCGGAATGGCCGCCTACCATGGTGGAGGAATCTACAGCTGGGATGGCAATTTGACAGTGATTGACTCGATCGTCAGTGATAACTATGGGTACTATGGAGCTGCAATCTACAACTCCATCGGCACGATGACGCTGACAAACGTCGAGGTTACGGGCAATGAATCTGGGATAGAACTTTCCAGCGTTATCCGCAATGCAGGTATCGCAACGCTATCCAACGTAACAATCTTCGGCAATATTGGCTTTGGGCTCGTTAACCGTGGCTTCGAAAATTTGCCGGCTTCTTTGACGTTGACGAATTCAAGCGTTTACGGAAACTACGCCTCTGCAATAGAAAACATAAATCGTGACTCCGAATCCGAAATGACGGTTACCAACTCGATTGTCGGCAGGATCTATAATTCGCGCAGCGTGATGACGATCAACAATAGTATTGTCTGGAGTGATGAAGGTTCGAACATTGGTGATCGTTCCGGTGTTGAAGGGATCTATAGTTCGGGCGAGTTGACGATCAATAACTCTATCGTCTGGCGTGAGGGTACGAGCGTTGATGAGCTTATTAACGGCGACTGGACGGGCGGCGGCAATCATATAGGCGTCGATCCCATGTTCGTGCGGACCCCGAATGCTGGGGCTGAAGGTATCTGGGGCACGGCCGACGACGATTACGGCGACCTGCGACTAACTTCAGCCAGCCCGGCCGTCAACGCCGGCGACAATTCACTGGCTGTCGATGCTGATGACGTTCCGCTTGTAACTGACATTCGTGGTTATCTGCGTGTAAACGGCCCGGCCGTGGATATCGGAGCTTACGAGTACCATACAGGGGCAACCGAAATCGATTCGTTTAATGCAGCAATCGCAGCCGGGGCTTACTTTACATCAATGGACCTCAACAGCAGCGGTTCCCTCGACCAGGCCGACGTGGATTACCTTGTGCGTTTCAATCTCGGCTCCGAATACGGCGACGCGAACCTCGATGGCAAGGTAACGCTTGCTGATTTGACGATTATCTCTACCAATTATGGGATGAGCTCCGGCGCGACTTGGTCGCAAGGCGACTTTAACGGCGATGGTGCGGTAAGCCTTGCAGATATGACAATAATTGCGACCAACTTCGGCTTCCCCTGGACACCTGGCGATGCCAATAAGGACGGCAAGGTGGGCCTGGCCGACCTGACGATTATCTCAACCAACTTTGGGATTACTTCCGGCGCGACCTGGTCTCAAGGCGATTTCAACGGCGACGGCGCGGTAAGCCTTGCGGACATGACGATCCTGGCGACCAACTTCGGCTTCGACGGCACAGCCGCACCGGCGGGAAGCTCCGAGCCGGTGACAGCCTCGCTACAGACCGAGCCCCAGCAAGCAACGGTAGCGATAAGTGAGCCTTACCAGCAAGTTGCATCGGAACCAGTTGCCCCGGCCGAGACGACACCTCCGTTAGCCCATTCATCAGCCAAGCGGGTTGCTTACTGGCAAACGCAGCAAGGCCGACAGCGACGCAACTCGCAACGGCCGGCGATGAGGCTATTGGATTCAAAGCCAAAACATCAGTGGCTGGATGACTCGGGCGAAGATGACGAGATCGACCTGCTGATGCTTCCTGGCCTTCAGGTGCTGTAGAATTTAATAACAACAATCGCGGGTGGGCTCTTTTGGGAAAAAAGCTCGCCCGTTTCTATGCACGGAGTAAATTTGGGGGGGGAGAGGGCATGAACCCGTGATTATGTTGGATTGATCGGGGCTCTTTTTATTGCATCTGTAAACTTCATAATCCGTGAGTTTTTGCGCGTTCCTGGCCATGCGGTCTAGAGTATTTTCAGTTTGGGTGTAGCGATTTACGCGCCAGTGAGGACTTTGGCTTACAAGGAGGCCGAAGCAGGCAATGCAGGGTATTGTCGATGCAGGCCGACGCTGTAAGCCGAAGCCGCAACCAGCGAAAACGCTACAGG
>SDBT01003015.1_pt1 | contig 29260 bp, 22 predicted proteins | sample 2277101 | NCBI WGS metagenome assembly SDBT01 (sample SAMN10404973, study PRJNA504765) | marine sediment metagenome | isolation source: marine sediment core GS10_PC15, 103 cmbsf | place: Arctic Ocean: Southern Knipovich Ridge | collected 2010
GTTTGGCGGACGTAGTGCAGGGCCAGCACAGCCACGGGGTCCGCCGTGGCGAGGTGGAGGTCGATGGCGGCGCCGGCGTAGACAAAGAACGCCGCCGCGGTGTCGGCCAGCCAGCGCTGCCCCAGGTCGCCCAGAGCAGCATTGTCCTGCACTGCGCGGCTGACGCTAGCCACCAGCGCCGCCGACTGGTCGACGCGGAAGAAAGCGGCCGGCACACCGTAGCGGACCTTGCGCACGGCGTTGAGGATGTGCGGCACGAGGTCGTCGACCAAGCTGTCGAGGTCGTCGTCGCCTGACGGGCGGGCGAAGCGGTGCCCGGTGCGCCCGTACAGAGCGCGCGCCCGTCGTAGGAAGGCCGGCCCCGACGCGGCCAGGGCGTCGCCGTCCCAGTCCGTGCGCAGGAAAGTGTCAAAGGCGAGGTCGTCGTCGGCGGCGGCGTCGCCCGGGCCGCCGCGCGCGCGGTCGAGCCAGGCCATCGCGTGCCCACGGCACCTTTGCTGCAACGTATATACGGTGCGCGACACAAACTATGAAACTACGAAACCACGATGGCGTGGAGGCGCCTCGCCTGCGCCGTGCCCGCGGCGGTCCTGGGCGTCAGTTTGTTGTGGCCCGCCAACGCTGTTTTCACCCAGAGCTGCCGGCCACTGGGCAACAGCGCAAGCGCAACAGGCTGCCTGCAAGGGCGCCTCCTGGCCCTGGCAGCGTGGTTCGTAGTGTTTGTCGCCGTGGCAACGTTCCGCGTGGCCGACGCGTGCGGCCTCGGCGCCGCCATGGACAGCGCCCTCGCCACGTGGAGCGCGTGGGCCGCGGCGCTGTGGGCGCGTGCGACGCGCGAGGCGGCGTGGACTGTGGGCGCTGCCGCCACGGTGTGGTGGGCCGCAGTGGCGGCGTGGGACCTGGCGTTTGGTGAGTGCCCCCGGGGGGCTGCGCCAGAAGCCTGTGTTGCGGCTACGACGGCGGCCGCAACGCAGCTGTGCGGCACCGTGGTCATGCTCAGCCTGGTCTACCTGGTAGAGCACTTGGCGGTGGCGGTGGCGTCGCTGCCGCCGCTGTCCCGGCACGACGCCGCCAAACTTGTCTAATGCATTTGCTACAGCGCAGCAGCGGTCCAGTAGCAGACGCCACACCACCCCAGACCAAGGAGGACGAAAACCCTCCAACGAGCACGCCAGAGGCGCAACCGTAGGTAGGCGAAGAAGGCCCATTGGTCCACCCCGTCCAAGTTCATGCTCGCAATGTCGGCGCCGCCCACGTTCACTAGCCACCACCCCACTTCATAGTGAAAATACCCAACACTCAACTCCAATGCAGCGTCGTTGCGGGCGTGGATGTCCGCCCCTCCTTCCTCTACCAGCCACCGCACTACGGCGAGGTGGCCGTGTGCGGCACTCGCCACCAGGGCGACGTCTTCGTAGGCATGAACGTCCACCCCTCCCTCTTCAACAAGGAACCGCACCACTGCAAGGTGGCCGCGGGAAGCCGCGCGGGCGAGGGCCATGCTATCCAAAAGGCGTTGGGCCACTGGCCCGTCTTCCACCAGCCAGCGCACCACCTCCAGCCTTCCGCCCGACGCACTTCGTGCCAAGGCCAATTTTTTCGCGTACACGCGGTTCCCCGCCCGCAACTCCCCCAGGCAGAACTGTACGCCCTCTACACTTCCTTCCCACGCTGCCGCTTCCACGGGCACTTCCTCCGCGGCCCACCGCCGGACCTCTTCCACCGCTGCCGCCACCCCTGCCGGAATGGCCACGCCGCTCTCCAACCGCTCGGCGTCGACGCCGTGCCGGACCACCCAGACCGCGCACACGACCTCAAGCGACGCCGCGTCGACAGCGTCCTCCATTGCTCGGCGTTTTGCTAGGGTTTTTTTTGCGCCGCCGGCGAACCAGGCGGCACTTCCCATCGATCGGCAGGACGCTCCACCTCGACCTCTTTCTCCAGGCGCTTGCGGATGCCGCGAAAGGCCGCGGCCGGCGGGCCGGGCAGCGCCCGCTCAAGAACACACAGAATATACCACACGTAGTCGGGGGTGGGGTCGGCCTGCAGGCGCGCGAGAAAAGCCGCGACGCCGTCGTCCGTCAGCGGCGCCCCGTCCATTGCGGGGGCCGCGCTGGTGCCGCCGCGTAGTGCTCTATACACAGAGGCTCTACTCGGGGGCGTCCCGCTTGCCGTTGCCGCTGCTGGTTGACAGCACGAGAGCGCCAAGGAGGGCGGGCAAGAGGTCGTGGCCGCCAGCGTCGCGGCAGCGCACAGTGGCGCCGTCGCCCGGCGGCGGGCCCAGAAAAACAGTTCCCACCACGGCAGCGCGGCACACAGGGCACACCGCCAAGGCGTGGTCTTGCATGGTCAGGAGGCACAAGTCGCACACCTCGTGCTCGCACGGCAGAAGGGCGTTGTCCACCGCGGCCGACGCGCACACGCGACAGTTGGCCGCGTCGGCGTCGGGGTTGGCGACGCCGTCGCGCCCCTCGTCAGCCCGCTTCTGGCGGAATTGCTGGCCGACGCTCTGGACGGCCGCGAGGACCGGGGGGGCACCGACGTCGCGCTCGTCGCTGTCGTACAGGTTGAGCCACGGCAGGCCGCAGCGCTCGTAGTCGAGGCGCGTCATGGGCGGCGGCGGCGCGGCAACGCCCGTGATCTGCCGGTAGTGCTGGCTGTCCACAAGGTGCAGGAAGACGCGCTGGCTGTGCCCCGTGTCCCAGAGGCGCGCGTCGTGCGGGTCGGCGTACACCTTTTGCGACATCCACCCGCCGGCGGCAAGGCCCATTTCTTGCGCGGCGGCGCCGCGGACAGTGCCGCCGCCGCAGAAGCGGAGAACTAGGTGAACGGTGCTCTCCTTCTTGATGCCGTACGATGTCAGCAAAGGGTCGTTTTCCAGTTGAACGCCGCAGAATATCAGGCGCTGCTGGTCGGGGGGGATGCCCTCCTTGTCCTGGATGGCGGCCCTGAGGTCTGCGCCCGTGTCGTCAGTGCCGGCGTTGATGCTGATTGTCGCCCCAGTGAGTGTCTTGACGAAGATCTGCATGCTGGCGGGCGTCTCAACAACAACGACCAGGCCGACAATGGCCAGCGGGCCCGCGACGCGTGCGTCGCTGTCCAGCAGGTCGGTCACGCAGAGCGCGCGCTGGCCCCACTGCGGCGAGACCATGGTGTGGCGCGTGCCGGGGGCCCACCCGAGCTCGCGCGGCGTCCGCAGCAAGACGTCGACCGCTGTGGAGTCGGCGTCAAAGGCGACGTCGGTCCGCAGCAGGGGCGTGACCTCGATCTGCAGACCGCCAAACTCGGCCCGCCCCGTGACCTGCTCCTCAACAGTGTGGCCGTCGCCGAGGGGCATGGCCACGAACTGGCGCACAGTGTTCCTGCCGGCCTTGATGCCGTCGAGCCACGGCTGCTGGGGGCAAACCACGTAGTCCTGGTCGTCGTCGAGGATGTCGCTGAGCCACGGGCTCCCCGAAACAGCGTTGATCCAGCCGACGCCGACCTTGACGGCCACGTCGCGCTTTGCGTGGAAGTTGAGCCACATGGCCTCGCACTGGTACATGGGGAACAAAAGGCCGCCCTCGCGGCGCCACCGCACGGGGACGCTCTCGAAATGGTCGTCCACAGGGGTGAGGGGGAAGGCCCCGAGGCCGGCCGGCAGGCTGTGCACGGCGCCGTCGTCGGGAACGCGGACCGTTCGCTGCAAGTCGAACGAAAAGCCAAGGGTGGGGAAGGTAAACGTCTCGGCGTCGTCGGAGAGCGTGCCGACGCCGACTTCACCTTCACCTTCGCTTGCGGCGACGCTCTTCGTCTCCCTGCGGCGCAGGGCGTTGTTGTAGTGGTCGACGAGGCGCGTGTCGAGCGCGATGCCGTCGGCGTCGCCCACCACGGCGGTGTGCGTCACGGGCACGCGTGTTGCAAGGACGCGCTCATGGCGCGGGGCGCTGCCGGGGCGCAGGACCCACCGCCGCCGGTTGCGGTCGCAGCTGCCTTGCAGGCCGCAGCGCTCGAGAACGGCGTCCTGCATTTCTTCCACCGACGTGTCGGCCGCCACGGTCACGCTGCCCTCAAGGGCCGCCGCGCCCGTCCCGCTGTTGTACGTGTAAGTAACCTTGACCTTCATCCACACCACAACGTTGCCCCAGGAACTGGGCCACATGCGCTATGTATGCCGAGGAAATTTTTCCATCGATCGCCAATCCATCGATCGCCGGTGGTGGGTTACAAAAAGGCTGGGGGCTACCCCAGTCGCGGACGAGCAGGCCATCCAAATGGACGAAGACGAAGGCTTGTTCGCCACCTGTGACCTGCCCTTGTGCGATAGCCTCTTCCTCGGCGCCATCCGACAGGAGAAAGCGCCAATGGTGCAGTGGTTGTGCAGGGAGGTCACCATAACTGCTGGAGCGTGGCACGTGGCCTTGTTCTTGTGTGCTCGGGGAGGCTTCCTGGACACCATGAAGTTGCTGCTAGCGGCGAGCGCCCCCGTCGAGGTTCACGCGTGCGACGACGTTGCCCTCCGGGCCAGCGCCTACTACGGTCGCCGCAGCGTCGTGGCGTGGCTCCTCAGCGACGACTCCAGAGTGGCGTGGACGCAGGACGGCTTGGCCAAGGCGACGCAGTGGTTGAACGGCGTCTGGTCCGATTCACCTGTGCGGGCGCGGGCGTCCTACGCCGAGCGTATTGGCGATTTCCGTTGGGTCTTTGTCCGTGGAACGGGGGCGGATGGTGCATCGGACGTGCTGCGAATGATCCGCGCGGCCGACGCAGTGGCCGCGCGGCGGGCGCAGATAATCCAGGTCGGCTTCGCGTTCCTCGTAAAGCAAGTAGTCCTAGACGCCGGGGCGCCGCTCGCCCGGGAATTGACCCGGGCGGAGAACAATGCATCGCAGTAGATCCATTCGTTGTTTATTGCTACCTCTCGTTTGCTGCGCGGCGGCGCGTCTCCCACGCCGCAACAAAGGCGGGGCGCAAGGCCGGGCGACGCGACCGGCGGCGGCGGGAGTGCCCAAAAAGCCACCGCGTGTGGCCGCGCAGCAAGGCCTCGACAGGCGGGTAGTAGCGAGCCTTGCTCTGGGCCTTGCTGAGGGCGCTCTCGGTCCACGTCACCCCGGCCTCGTCGCTCAGCAACCACTCGACAACAGCGAGGCCGCCAAAGTGCGCGCCCCACACGAGGGCGTCGTCGCGGTCAACCAGGCCGGCGTGCGGGTCGCACCCGCACTCGAGAACCAGGTAGCGCACGACGTCGGCGTGGCCGTACTGGGCCGCGTCGCGCAAGGCGTAGTCGCTGTCGAAGCGGGCGCTGACGCCCTTGACTTCGACAAGCCAGCGCACAATGTCGAGGCGCCCGGCGGCCACGGCGAACGTGAGGGCGGTAAAGGCGCAGTCTCGCGTCGCCATGTCGCCGTAGTCCAAAAACCACTTCAGGACATCCCACTGGCGGTGGTACCCGCTGAGCCAGAGGGCGTGGTCGTTGTTGGCGTGGATGTCGCACAGCCCGTAGGCAACAATCCACTGCACAACCGCGAGATTGCCGCGCGCGGCAGCGCAGCCCAGTGTTGTGACCGCCGCAACAGCGCGGTGCGCCACAGGCGCGGCGCGGAGGGCCGCTGCCACGGCCTCGGGGGCGTGGCCGGCCATCGCATTGGGCTTGGCGCACAGGTGCTTGGCGCACAGGAGCTCGAGGCGCGCGGGCGCCGCGCTCATGGGACTGCCTGCTTCCCAACGCGAACAGAACAGAATACCACCTGTATAGAGGGCAGCGGAAGCCAAGCGGTGGAGGACAAGCATGGCGGCGCAGGCGGCGTCGCTGGCCCAGCGGGCGGTCGTGGATGCCCTGCGGCGCGAGCAGGGTGGCCTGGCGGTTGGGGCCCTACCGCAGAACGTTCGCGACGACCTCGACGTCCTGAGCAACGCCGGCGTCGACGCCGCCAGCCTGGAGCGCGCCAACGCCGGGCATGTGTGGTCGTTGCGCAACGTGTGGTCGTTCGTGGCCCGCAAGCGCGCGTGGACGCGCGCCGACGCCACAGCTGCAGCCTTTCTCGCCTCCGACAAGCGCGTCGTGCGTCAGTTGCGCCCCGCGGACCTGCGGCGGGCCATCCCCCTGGCCGCGGCGCACGGCAACCTCGAACTCGTTGCCACGCTGGTCGCAGCGGTCGGCTTGGAGGGCGACGCTGCCGGGGGCGAGGCCGCCCTCGTGGCAAGCGTGGCGGGGGGGCACGTCAACGTGGCTGCGTGGCTGGTGCGCAACAACTACGCTGACGTCGCGGGGCGCGCGGTCGGCTTTGCGCGCACCGCAGCCCGCAGCGGCCACGCCGACATGCTCGAGTGGCTCTGGCCGCTCGTAACGGCGCAGGGCGGGCACGACGCAGCCCACGCCCTGGCGCGCGAGCTCTTTGCCGCGGCTGCCGCGGGCGGGCATGTTGACGTCGCCGCCTGGCTGGTGGAGCGCGGGTGGGTCGACATCCGCGCCGTGGGGGAGGCTGCGCTGCTCGCATCGGCCCGCGGCGACCACGTCGACTTTGTCGTGTGGCTCGTGGACGAGCAAGGCGTGGACGCGCGCCCCCTGCGCGGCCGCAGCAACCCGGCGGGCGTGGCGACGTGGCTGCAGAGCCGCGGGCGGCCGCCCCCCAAGCGCCGCCCGCCGCCGGTAGCGGCGGCAGCACCGCAGGCCGCGGGGCGCGCCCACGAGTTCGCCATCGATATACTGCGCCTGCAGGCCGCGGGGCGTGAGCTGCGGCGCGAGCTCACGAACGCCGAAAAGCGCGACGTCGCCGTTTTGCTGGGCGCGGGGGCGACCAAGGCGGCCCTGCAGCGCATCAACGACGCCGACCTGTGGACGCTGGCCAACGTCTTTTCGCATGTCGCCGACAGAGTGCAGCGCGCAGGGTGGACGGTCCGCCTGCGCCTCGCTGCGCTGCTGCTCCTCCGCGATCCCGCCGAGGTCGCGTCCTTCCGCCCGAGCGACTTGGCCACAATCATCCCTTTTGTAGCTTCGACGGAGGCGCCGGGCGACGTTGCCGCCCTGTACGCGGCCTACCTGCTGCTAGCCGACCCGCTGCCCCACAGCCTGCGGGCCGTGGACGAGCAGGCCCTTGTCGAGGCCGCGCGCCGCGGCAATTTGGCGGTGGCGGCCTACCTGGTGGACGAGCGCGCGGCCACGGTGGCGGGGCACGACAACGAGGCCATGCTGGCTGCGGCCGCCGAGGGGCGGCGCGACGTGGTGGAGTGGCTACAGGAGCGCGGCGGCGACGTCCACGTCGCTTTGGACAGGCCGCTGATCCGCGCCGCCGGCGGCGGGCACCTGCCGCTTGCCCGCTGGCTGGTGGATACCGAAGGAGCCGACGCGCGGACCGACGGCGACGCAGCGCTGATGGCGGCCATTGACGGGCGCCACCACGCCGTTGTCGAGTGGCTGCTAGCAGAGCACGATGCCGATGTGTTCGCCACCACGCCCTTCCGCCCAGGGGGGGGCGGGGCCTACCTGCGGGCCGCGAGGCGCGGCGACGTCGCCATGCTCCGCCTCCTCATTGGCGTCGGCGGGGCCGACCCGAACTTCAATCTCGGTAGCAGCAGCACCCCCCTCGACCTCGCAGCGGGGCACGGCGGCCTCGCGGCGGTCCGCTACCTAGTAGAAGACGCCGACGCCACGGTGACGGACGACACCATGCGCCGCGCGGCCCAGGGCGGGGACGTAGTTGTGTTGGAATGGCTGGTGGCCACGGGGCGCGGCAACGCGGCGGCGGTGCGCGGCCTGCGCGACTTGGACCCCGACGTCCGCGCCTGGCTCAAGGACCGCAGCAAGGCGGCGCTGGCAGCCCTGGCAGCCAACCGCGCCCAGCGCGACATCATGAAAGAGGCGCTCCGCGAAGGCAACCTCGTCCGCATACGCATGGTCTGGGGGAACCTCGGCAACGTCGATCGCGCCCTGACGGCCAAGTGGGTTGCAAAGGAGGCGCAGACTCTGCCGCCCCATGTCGTGGCATGGATTTCCGACCAGAGCGGCAAGCTGGTTCCCGCCTTTGCTGCCCACAACGTCTTGCACGACGTTATGCTGCAGGCCGTGCGCGACGACGACCTGGAGGCAGTAAAGCGCCTGTACGACGACACCGCGATGACGGGCGCTATTCACGACGCGGCCTTGCGGGAGGCCGAGGCCCCGGGGCGCGAGCGCGACGACATTGCCGCCTGGCTGCGCGCCCAACCGCGCCTGCGCCACGGGGACCGCATGCGGAGCCGCCGCATGCACCACATCCCGCCAGCGCCGCCCGAGGACAGCAACGGCAGCAGCAACGGGCACCAGTGCCGCCGCTGCAGGGGGTACATTGTGGTAGTGCGCGACGGCAGCGAGCTAGAATATTGACGGCGGCTGTACCCATGGGATAGCACCAGCGCGCGATCGATGGAAATTGCGAACCATTATAAAGGTGGTCGCTCTTTTATCGCGTTCGTAACGCAGAGATGGCTGCATCTCCTTCGCAAGTTTGGATGATGTTCGTGGGGGGGCTGAAGATCGCTGGGAGGGTGCACGATGGTTTGGCAAAGGTTTGCACCATACTCGTAATATTGGGGGCGCTTGCCATCATACCATTTTTGATACTGGCAATCGCAGTGGTGGTCGCGGGAGCATACCTCCCTTCGTGGGCGGTGTGGGTTGTTGCTACCGTTGGAGGCGTTCTGACGATCGGGGTTGTCTGGGTACTGTCTGGGTTCATCTGCTGGGGTTGCGCGCTTGGATCGTGCTAACGACTAGAGAACGACGCCAGCAACTACAATATTGACGGCGGCTGTGCTAGAGGGCTCTGCGCGCGCTTGCGGTCGCGGCTCTCGTGGTCCGGCGGTGTCCATCCCTTGCGGTGCCAGGCCGCCTCGTTGCGCTCCGACTGCAAGTTCTCCAGGCGCGGGTCCGCGGGCAGGCGTGGGGGGAGCAGCACCTGGCGCGGCGGCGGAGCCTCCATTGTACTTGTGTTGCTGCACTGAGTTACCCCTACGACGGCGCCTTTATAGAAGCTGCATCAACAAGCGATCGATGGAAAAATAAGAGGGCTTTGGATGCCGCCCCGCAGGGGCAATAGGGCTATAAGAGCGCCGTGTTTATAGACGGTGCAGCAGCGACAACGGCCGAGTGAAACATGCGCGTCAGTGTTGTTGTTGTTGCCGTGGCAGTGCTGGGCCTGGCGGCGGGCGCGTATGCCGGCGGGGCTGTCGGGGTCAACACGCCCTGCATCTCGCCCGTCATTTGCTTTGCGCGCGCCGGCGACGACCTCAAGTTCAACGTTACCTGCGAAGGGGACAACGAAACCACCACCGTCCGCGCGTGGAAAGACCCGTTCTACCGCGCGAGCATGACGGCTGCGGACGCGTCCTCTATCTGGGACGACATGGTTACCACCAAGGGCGGCCTGCCGACGTGCCGCGGCAACCTGGTGGACGAGGTCAACACCGCCCTGGGGGGGACCACGAGCACGCTCGACGAGCTGCGACGGTTCCTCAACCATCTGCACCTCAAGAAGTAGTTGCGAGAATGAGAAGAGAGGGTCTTTTCAATGCACTGTACTGTACTCTACTCTACTCTACGAGGCAACGGTGGCGCACTCGTCAATGGCGCCAATGGCCTCGCGGATCATGCAGTTGCCGTCGGCCTCCACCAAACGGCCGGCGTTGTTACCGACCAGCGTGACGAAGGCCCCGTGCTGGCCGCTGATGGTGATGATGTCAATTTCCTGGTTGAAGCCACCCACGGCAGTGACTGTGGTGCCGTCGCGGAACTCTGTGTTTATCCCGCCGAGCATGACAGCGGTGTGGAGGGGGATGTCGTCGTCGACGTCCGTGTCGGAGATAATGCCAGTGTTCGTCCCGTAAATAGAGCAGTACGCGCCGTCGTCCACGGTGCTCCCTGTCCCGCCGGCAATGAGGTTGACCTCGTCGCCGCTGGCCGAGGCCGCAATGGTGGCAGCGTCGGCCGCCACAATGGCGTTGTACAAATTCGTCGAACTCCCCGAAATCGTTCCGCCTGTGCCCGCCAGCGTCCCGCTGTGCTTGGCGCTCACGGTGTTGCTGGCGCCTGTGATCGCGGCCGAGCCCTCGCCCGACACTGCCAGCGTGGCGCCGGCCACGGTGGCAGCGTCTGTGCCGCTCGGGGAGTTGGTGTTGCCGGCCACGGCCACGGCCCGCGTCCCCGCCACGGTGTTGTCGGCCCCGCCCACATTAGCTGCCGCCTGGCCGCTGACCGAGGCGCCGGAGCCGGCGACGCTCACGGCGTACGGCCCCGTGACCTCGCCGCTGATGCCGCCGACCATAACAGCCCCTGTGGCGCGGAGGAACAGGTCTGTGCCGCCCACCGCGGCGGCGGCCGAGTGCTCGACGCCGTTGCCGATGCCGCCCACGGCTGCGGCGTAGTCGCCGCTCACGGTGTTGTTGAGGCCGTGCGCGAGGGCAAAGTCGCCGCTCACGGTGTGCTTTTCGCCAACAACAATGCCGTTGCGCCCCGTGACCGAGGCCGTGTCGGCGCCCACCAGCACATTGCCCGCGCCGGCCGTGGACGTGTCCGTAAGCACCACGTTGTTGTCCGTCACCGTGAGGTCGCTCCCCGTCACCACACCCAGCGAGAGCTCGTTGGCCCCGGCGGGCGTGCCCAGGGCCGACCCGCCCACGAGAACGCCCCCCCCAACGGAGACCGTGCCGCCGGTGCCGCCGACCGCCACGGCCCCAACGCCGCTGACAGTGTGGCTTGCCCCTGTTGTCACGGACCCGTCGCCGCTCACAGTGTGTCCCGCCCCCACTACGATAGCGCCGTCGCTCGACACTCCGCCGCCGCCGCTTACTTCGACCAGGACGTTGTGCTCGCCCGTGGGGGTGACGCTGCTGCCTACGAGGAAGTTGCCGAACCCGCTGGCGGGCGTGCCGGTGAGGGCGAGGTTGCAATCGGTAAAGGTTGTTGTTGAGCCGGCAAACGACATGCACGTCGTTGTTGTCTCCAGGGCCGCGACGCGGACGGTCAGGGCGTTGATGGAGTCGTTAAACGCCGCGAGCTGGTCGGCCAGGGCCGCCGCTACCAGGGCATCCACGATGGTTGAGAGGTTCTGCCCGTTGATGGTCACGGTGCCCGTAAAGTCGTAGTCGGCCGCGGTGCTGCAGCTTGCCGCCGCGCTGGCGCCGGGCGCTGGCGCCACCGCCGCTGCGAGAAGAAGGACAACGCCAACGCCAATGGTCCACATTGCTGTTGCACTTGCACCCCGAGCGCCGGGGGCAAGGCGGCGTGTGATATAGCATTGCCCGGGCGAAAAGGGGCAGGAGCGGGTGACCGGATAGCTAGTATAGCCTGCGGAACCCCTAAACGCGCAGATGGAGGTGGAGGAGCGCCCTAACAACGCTTCCTGGTGTCTGTGGCAACGCGACAGCAGCGCCAAGAGGGCGCCCTTGCGCCCCATCGTCGCCAGCAAAGTCAGCGAAGTCAGCGAAGTCAGCGAGGGCAGCGCGTCGTCTTTGGCCAAGAGCGCGGCCCTGCACGCCATCGCAGTCAGCGAGGCGGGGGACGACGCGCGGCGCGCCGCCCTGCTGCGACTGCGCGGTGGCATCAACGTGTGGGAGGCTCCCTTTTTCGACCCTGCCGACTTGAGCGTAGCTATTGCAGTAGCGGCGCGCGGCGCGGACCTCGGTCTCCTCCAGGCATTTGTGGGCCTGGCCGAGCAGCGGTGGAAGGTTATGCGGCCTGCGGCACCTGCGGCGCACACGCCGCGCATGGCACCTGCGGCACGCGTGCCGCGCAATGGGTCGCGCGGTGGCATGCGCGCCGCGCGTGCAGCACGCCCCGCAAGTAGCACGCGCGGCATTTACGCCGCAAGTAGCATACGCGGCGTTTACGCCGCAAGTGGCATCTACGGCGCGCTGGCCGCGGCCCTGCCCGACGCCACCTGTGACGCCATCCGCCAGTGGATTGTGAGCAAGATCGCCGTGGCCGGTGGCGCAGGCTGCTAACACAGTTCTAGCCGCGGGTATAAAGACACGGTTTGCTCTGTGCGGCAGGGCTGGCAGCATGGCAACTACTAAAATCACTACGCTGAACGAGCACGAGCGGGCGGTGGAGAGCGTGCAGGCCCTGGTGGCGTACTGCCAAAAGGAGGGCAAGCGCGGCAAGGACGGCCTGTTGCGTGTTGAGATGACCGAGCAAATGGCGTGGTCGCGCTACCACCCGTGGCTGGTGGCGCGGATCAAGGGCAAGGAGGCCCGCCGGCGCAAGGCCGCCAAGAAGAACGGCACTGAGCCCGAGAGCAAGGAGAACGGCAGCAAGGCGATCAAGGTGATCAAGAAGAAGAAGACTCCGGCTCCAGCTCCAGCTCCAGCTCCAGCTCCAGCTTCGACTCCAACGCCAAAGAAGAAGGAGAAGAAGGAGAAGAAGGAGAAGAAGAGCGACAGTGAGCTAGTCAACGCGCTCATCGTGACGGCGGCGCAGCCCGCAAAGTAGATTGTCTCTACTGCACCTACGGAAGGCCGCGCTGGTGCTTGCGAACCGTACCAGACAGCTAAGACTCGGCGGCCTGCTGGAGCCACTGCACCACATCCGAGCGTTTGTTGCGAACACTCTCGCGCAGAGCTGCATCTTCGTCAGCGTGGATGTCGGCGCCGGCTTCCTCAACCAGCCACCGTACCACCTCCAAGCGGCCGCCGCCAGCGCTGCAGCGCAGAGCTAGGTCTTCGTTAGCGTGGACGTCAGCCCCGGCTTCCTCAACCAGCCACCGCACCACCTCCAAGCAGCCGCCGCCAGCACTTGAGCACAGAGCTTCGTTTGCATTGGCGTGGACATCGCCGCCGACTTCGTTGGCCAGCCACCGCATCAGCCACCGCACCACCTCCAAGTGGCCGGCGCGAGCACTTGAGCGCAGAGCGTAGTTGTTGTCAGCGTGGACGTCGGCGCCGCCGTCCTCCACCAGCCACTGCATTACCTCCAAGTGGTTGTGGGAAGCACTCTCCTGCAGAGCCTTGTTGTCGTCGGTGAAGACGTCAGCGCCGCTGACGTCCACCAGCCACCGTACTATCTCCAAGTGGCCGCGGTCAGCACTCAGGCACAGAGCTTCGTTCGCTCTCTGTTTCCGCTCGTCGCCCTCCATCCTGCCCAAACAGAATTGCACGCCTTCCAAGCTCCCTACCGACGCCGTACGGTCCAAACTCAAATACCCAGGCGACCGGAACCACCCCCGCACGCGAGCAATAACGGCCAAAAACGGATGTCCCACAGCTGCCCCTCTCACGCGCTCCGCCGCCCACACCATACAGATCACCTCCAGCGACACCACGTCCGCCCGTGCTTTCCTCCACAATGCTCTTCGCGCCATCTCTTCTGCGTTTCGTTTGGTGCTGTGCCGCAAGGTTTAGCTTTTTGTCCTGTTTCGGGTGAGGTTTCCATCGATCATGTCCTAGCACCACTCCTTGTCGCGGCAGCGAAGCCCGACGCCGCAAAGTAGAGACCGCGGTGTTATAAACGCATGCGCCGCCACAGGGGTGGCAGCGACGCGGGATGCGTGCGCGAGGCCGTGCTCTTGCCGTCGCCGCGGCGGTCGCGGTGGTGATTGGGGCGCATGCCGCTGCGGCGTGCGTCCAGCTCATGAGCGGCTACGGAAGTTCGTGGCACGAGGCGCGCCAAGAATGCAAGCGCCGCGGCGGCGACCTGGCCGAGATCGAGACGCGGCGGGGCCAGGTCGACCTGAGCCGCGAGCTCCAAACCCACCCCAACGGCGAGCTGTACTGGATCGGCGTCCAGCGGTGGGGCGGGCGCTGGATCAACGTGGAAACAGGCCTGGCGCCGTCGTCGCCGGCGTGGGCCGACCCCGCTGACGCACTGCCGTGCGAGGGCGCACACTGCCGCGACTGCGTGGCGGTCGAAAGTGGGCCCGCGGGCCGGGGGCGGTGGCGGGCCCGCAGGTGCGACGGCCAGGTCGAGCCGGCCTGCCGCCTGCACCTGTGCACCGACAACCAGCTGCCGGTGGACAAAGGCGACGACGGCAACGACGGCAACGACGGCGACGACGGCGACGACGGCGACAACGGCCGGCGGGAGGCTGCAAGCGATGCCGGCAAAGCGCACCTGGAGTCGACCATCGCCCCGCGGGACACGCTGGCCAAGGCGAAGCGCAACCACGACGAGGACTGCCGCGGGACCATAGGTTTCTGGAAGAACCACAACGTCAACACCACCGAGCCGTGGCCGGCGTCGACACTCCTGTTTATCCCCACCGCCCCGATTACCGAGTTCACGTTGCTGTGCGGCGGCGGCCTAACATGGCTCGGGCGTCTCAAGAAGGGCGGGCCGACCACGGACCTGGAAAAAATGGAGATGCAGTGGATTGCCGCGGCGCTCAACGTCTTTAGGGGCGGCCTCGTCCCCTTTAGCAACGTCCTTGTCGAAGCGCACGACTTGATTACAGCGTGCTGCCTAGCGGTCAACGGCACGCAGTGTGAGAACGGCAACTTCCTGGAGTTAAAGGACGCTCTGGAGGACTACAATACCAACGCCAACGAGACGCAAGGACGATGTCACAACGAAACGGAGCCGGGCATCTGCGGCAATGGCATTGTCGAGGACGGCGAGGACTGCGAGCCGCCGGGCGAGGGCATGTGCACGGAAAACTGCACCTTCATTCCACCATTCTGCGGCGACGGGATGATTGACCCTGGCGAGGACTGCGAGCCGCCCAACGAAGGCATCTGTGACGGCAATTGCACGTTCATCGACCCAGAGTGCGGCGACGGAACCATTGAAGGCGATGAGGACTGCGAGCCGCCGGGCGTGGGCATCTGCGACGTCAACTGCACGTTCATCGACCCAGAGTGTGGCGACGGAACCATTGAAGGCGGCGAAGACTGCGAGCCGCCTTCCATGGGTCTTTGCGACGCCAACTGCACTTTCCTGAACTTTACGTGCGGCGACGGCATCGTGGAGCCGGGCGAGGACTGCGAGCCGCCGGGGGTGGGGACGTGCAGTCTCAACTGCACCATTCCACCACCGCAGTGCGGCGACGGCATTGTCCAGCTAGGCGAGGACTGCGAGCCGCCGGGCGTGGGGACGTGCGGCCCCAACTGCACTACCATTCCCCAGGGCGACTTTTGCGCCAACGTCAGCTGCAACGTCACGGCGGTGTGCGGCGATGGCATTGTCACCGAGCCCGCCGAAGAGTGCGAGCCGCCGGGCGTGGGGACGTGCGACGCGCTCTGCCAGGAGCTCCCTCTTGAAGACGCCTGCGTCAACGTCACCCTCAATCGCACAGCCGTGTGCGGCGACCTTATTGTGACGGCGCCCGAGGAGTGCGAGCCTCCGGGGACGCTGTTTTGCAACGCCAACTGCACCCTGCGCGAGACCAACGGCAACGCTACCACTGACGCCATCTGCGGCAACAACATGGTGGAAGGGGACGAGGAGTGCGACGACGACGAGGAGGAGTGCGACGACGATGACGACGACGACTGCTGCGACCAGTGCGAGATTCGCTTCTGCGGCGACGGGCGCCTCACGGGACCCGAAGAGTGCGAGCCGCCCAGCACAACCGGCTGCAGCGCCAACTGCACCATCATACCGCTGGACGAGGTTTGCAACATCACGGCCAACGCCACGTGCGGCGACGGCGTGGCCGAGCTCGACAAGGGCGAGGAGTGCGAGCCGCCCAACACGGAGCTGTGCGACGCGGCCTGCCAGCTGCGCCCGCTCGACGACGTCTGCCTCAACATTACGCTCAACCGCACCGCCGAGTGCGGCGACGGCATCCTGAGCGAGCCCGAGGAAGAGTGCGAGCCGCCGTTGAGTCTGGGGTGCGACGCCTTGTGCATGTTCGAATCGGTGGGCGACATCTGCCTCAACGCCACGTTTAACGGGACGTGCGGCGACGGCGTCGTAACTGGGCCGGCCGAGGAGTGCGAGCCGCCTTCCAGCGTGGGTTGCGACGCCTTGTGCTTAGCAGTACCCGTGGACGTTGTTTGCAACATCACGGAGCCCCTGTGTGGCGACGACATTATCGAAGTGCCCGAGGAGTGCGAGCCGCCGGGCTTCGGGACGTGCGACAGCAACTGCATGTTCATCACTGTTGACGACCTGTGCAACATCACGGCCAACGCGACGTGTGGCGACGGCCTTGTGCAGGCGCCCGAACAATGCGAGCCGCCACTGTCGCTCGGCTGCGACGCGGCCTGCATGTTCACAACCCTCGACGACGTTTGCCTCAACTTTACTGCCAATGGCACGGCCGTGTGTGGCGACGGCATTGTTACGCCGCCCGGCGAGGAGTGCGACCCGCCCAACACGCTGTTCTGCGGCCCCGACTGCACCTTCCGGACGTTTGGCGACGTTTGCCTCAACACTACGGGCAACGCGACGTGCGGCGACGGCCTTGTGCAGGCGCCCGAGGAGTGCGAGCCGCCGCTGAGCCTGGGGTGCGACGCGCAGTGCATGGCCGTTCCGCTCGAGGAAGCCTGCGTCAATGTCACCGCCAACATCACCGCTGCCTGCGGCGACGGCATTGTGACCGCGCCGGAGGAGTGCGAGCCGCCCAACAGCGTGGGCTGCGACGCTCAGTGCATGGACGTCTCGCTAGAGGACACGTGCAACGCCACCAACATCACGGACGGCACGCCATTCTGCGGCGACGGCATTGTGCAGTTCCCCGAACAATGCGAGCCGCCCAACAGCGTGGGATGCGACGCTTTCTGCATGGACGTCTCGCTGGAGGAAACGTGCAACGCCACCAACATCACGGACGGCGAGCGCGAGTGCGGCGACGGCATCCTGCAGCCGCCCGAAGAATGCGAGCCCCCGGGCCCGTTCTGCAGCGACGACTGCACTCTGCCGCCCCTCGAGGAAGTCTGCGTCAACGTCACGGCCAACATCACGGCCGAGTGCGGCGACGGCGTGGTGACCGCGCCCGAAGAGTGCGAGCCGCCTGGCACGGGGACGTGCGACGAGGCGTGCATGCTTGTGCCCGACACCGAGTTCTGCGCCAACGTCACCCTCAACGCCACCGCGGTGTGCGGCGACGGCTTTGTCTGCCCCTTTGTGGAAGAGTGCGAGCCGCCGTCCACGGGGACGTGCGGCCCCGACTGCCGCCTTATTCCCGACCGCGCCTTCTGCGCCAACATTACGGGCAACGCCACCGTGTGCGGCGACAGCTTCGTGGAGGCGCCCGAGGAGTGCGACCCGCCCAACACTGCGTTCTGCGACTCGCAGTGCCGGTTCCGCTCAGTGGACGACGTCTGCCGCAACGCCACGCTCAACGCCACGTGCGGCGACGGCTTTGTCGCAGCTCCCGAAGAATGCGACCCGCCGGGCGGGGCGTGCAGCTCTCAATGCACCTTGCGCACCGTGGGCGACATCTGCCTCAACTTCACGACCAACCAAACGGTGTGCGGCGACGGCATGGTGGTGCCGCCCGAGGAGTGCGAGCCGCCGGGCGAGGGGACGTGCAGCCAGGACTGCTTGCTGCGCGACCTGCCCGAGGTCTGCATCAACGACACGCAGCCTGCGTGCGGCGACGGCATTGTCCAACCGGGCGAGGACTGCGAGCCGCCGTCCACGGTGGGGTGCGACGCCCAGTGCCAGGGCGTTTCCCTGGAGGAAACGTGCAACGTGACCAACATCACCGGCGGCCCGCCGTCGTGCGGCGACGGCATTGTGCAGTTCCCCGAGGAGTGCGAGCTGCCCAGCACCGTGGGGTGCGACGCCCAGTGCCGTGGCGTTTCGCTGGAGGAGACGTGCAACGCAACCAACGTCACGGACGGGGAGCGCGAGTGCGGCGACGGCATCATTCAGGAGCCGGAAGAGTGCGAGCCGCCAGGGCCATTCTGCACCGACGACTGCACGCTCCTGCCTGTGGATGAGATCTGCCTCAACTTTACGCGCAACGTCACGAGCGACTGCGGCAACGACGTTGTTGAGCGCCCCGACGAGGAGTGCGACCCACCGTCGTGCTTCTGCTCGGAAGTCTGCCAGCTGCTGCCGGTCGAGGAGGCCTGCCCGCCGCCCGAGTGCGGCAACGGTGTGGCCGAGGGGCCGGGCGAACAATGCGACGCGCCGGGCGACCCGCTGGTGTGCGACGCGGCCTGCAATCTGCTCAGCGTCCCCGAGATCTGCGGCAACGTCACCGAGATCTTTACGGCCGAGCCGCCGCCGGGTTGGGCTGTGTTTGCCGTCAGTGCTCTCGTGTTTTTCACGGGCTTCTTCTTCTGGTTGTGCTGGGCCATTTGGCTGCCGCCCGTTCCCCGCCGCTTGCTCACTAGAATTACTAGAAGCTAAGAGACTAAGAGACTTTCTACTACACCTAGTTCTCCACTAGGTCGAGGGCTCGCTGGAGGGCCGCTATGGCCTCGCTCGCCCCGCTGTAGCCCGTGGCCCGCCCCAGGCCCAGCATCCGCAGCGCGAGCGTCGCCCGCACGCCGGGCGTCTGCTTCGCCGCCGCAGACACAGCGTCGCCGCTCGCGAGGACGTCCGTTGCCGCGCGCGCCGCAGCGCGAGCCTGCAGCCGCCCTTCTTCGCCGTCGTGCGGGTCACCCATCTCAAAAGCGTCGTAGAGAAGGGCGGTGACGTTGCGCCACCCCGGAACGGCCTCGTTAACCTTGTCGCCGACGTAGGCGTTGACGCTCCCAGCGGCGGCCAGCAGGCGGCGCCGCCCCCGCCCGATCGTGGCCAGGCGCTCCCACGCCTCCTCGCTTTTGGCAGCGCCAGCGCTAGCGGCAGCCCCCACGCGGGACGCAAACGCCCGCTCGGCGTCGGCAGCGACGTCCGTCATGATGTCGCCCACCACGGCGCCCAGGAAAAGGGCGCGCATGTCCTGGTCGTGCTTGAGAATAAAGGTCAAGGCCTGCATGGTGTGGCTGTCGAGGGCAAGGTTGCCGGCGTTGGCGGCGCGCTCGCGCAGCCGCAGCTGGCCCACGGCCCCGGGCACCGCCACCGCGGCGTGGAGGCGAGCCTGGCGCGCGCTCTGCCCGCGCCCCAGGTTGGCGAACTCGCGGTCCTCGTCGCCCGACCGCCGCAGGGCCGCCTCCAGGTGCTTGTACCGCCCCTCGACGCGCGCGTCGCGCACCAGCACCGCCGCGCTGTCCTCGGCCGCGCGGCACAGCTCGCCCCGCGCCTCGCGCCGCGTGACCAGCGGCGCAATGGCCAGGGCGTCTTCGAGGGCGAGGACGTGCGCCGCGGCCGAGGTGTTGGGCGGCGACCGCCCGCCGCCGCCGCGGTCGGTCCGCACCACGATGGCGTCGTAAACACCCTGGTGGGCAAGCAAGGTGCTGAGGCGGTCGCGCCGGTCGGGGGCGTCGCGCAGCAGCTCGCTCAGCCCGGCGTTCTCCGCGGCCTTGGCCCTGACCTCCATCTGGACCATTTCCAGGTCCTGCTGGGCCAAGGCCAGGGCTTCGTCAAGGCGGTTGGCTGTGATGTCGTGCGCGGCCTCGATGACGGGGCGCAAGGCCGCCATCCGGGCCTCAATGTCGCCCTCGAGGGACGGCGACGGCGGAACGTCGGCCTCAGCCAGGGCCCGCAGGCGCGCGTCCGTGGCGGCCAGGACCTCGCGGTTCCGCGCCATCCTGGCCCTGACCTCGTCCATGCGCTCCTCGAGGCGGCGCTGCTCGTTGGCCAGGACGTCGCTGGTCTCGCGCTCGCGCTCCCACTCCTCGTTGTCGACGGGAATGGAGTCGAGGTCGAGGGCGGCGTCGCGGTTGAGAGTCGCCAGCTCGGCGGCGGTGTTGCTGTGCTCCGCTGCGAGGTCGGCCAGGAGGCGCTCGTCGTCGCTCAGCTGCCCCGCGACAAAGTCGCGCTCCCCCTCGAGCTTGTTGACGTCGAGGGTGCGGATCCACTCGAGGCCCGGCGGCGGCGGGGCGGGCGCCGGCATGTCGACGAAATCCTCAAAGGCCTGGAGATTCTCAAAGTCCTCGCCAGTGGGGGCATACGGGTCAATGCCGCTCTCGGGCAGGATGTTGCGCGGCTGGACCGTGGTGGGTCGCCGCCGCGGCGGCTCGTCGGGCGACTCGAGCACGGACGCGGGGCGCTTGTCGCCTGGCGACGGTGGCGGCGACGGCGGCGACGGCGACGGCGACGGCGACGGCGCCACGCCCTCCTCCTCGACCACCTCTTCCACCTCAACCTCAGGCAGGGCAATGTCAGGGCCGGCCACCTTGACCAGCGGCGGTTCCACGGTCACGGCAAAGTGGGCAAAGTTCTTGATCTCCGACTGATGCTTGACGGTCATAAAAGCCACGGTCCAGAGAGTGCCCTGCAGGCGGCGCGCGGGCGGCGGCTCGCCGCGCCCCAGCTCCCCCAGGTCCGCCATCACCTCGTCGTACAGAGCGCGGTCTTCCTTGCGCAGCTTGTCGTGGAAGGGGTGGAAAATGAGGGCGCCAACGACCCTGACGTTGGCCAGGTCGCCCACAATGCTGTCCTCACTGACGGCGAGCTTTCCCGGACTGCTGGCCACGTTCCAGACGCGCGTCGGCAGCGCGCGCGCCGTCTTCCCCGTGTTGCCCTGCCAGCCCGGCGCCGTCATCATGGTCAGCCACGCCACGGCCTTGAGGGATACAACGGCAAAGGCCTCGCCGTCCCCAAAGGGCGGGTCGGCGGCTGGCGGGCCGACCACGGCGGCCCGCGCCGCCTCGTTGTTGCGGAACCGCAGCAGGTGCTGGACGTAGACCCAGGCCGACCGCCGGCGCTTGTCGGCCACCACCGTGGTGAGGAGAATGAAGGTGAAGGCCTGGCTGACCTTGATGGCGCTCGTGACGTCGGAGCCATTGTCTGGCCAGAGGGCGCGCAGGCGGGCCACGGTGAGGAAGACCCAGATCTCGTAAAAAAGGACCGAGGTGACCAGGAACTGGCGCGCCTTTTCGCGCGCCCCCCACACCGTTGGCGTGAACCTCCCGTAAAAAAGGCTCTTGATGCCGCGCATGTGGACCGGCACGTCCTCGAGGCCGTCCCACAGGTACGCAACGCTGATGACGTGTACAAAGATGTACAAGCGCTGCCAGAGAGCCCCGGCCGGGGTGCTGGCAAAGAACCCTGTCGCGTCGGCGTTCACAATGGCGTTGAGGCTCCGCTCCACAGCAGCCAGCGGGTTGCGGACCCCGACCTCGGACCAAACAGGGGTGCCGTTGTTGAGCGGCTCGGCCGGCAGAGCAGTGTTGAGAACAGCCTGGAGCTCGTCGGTGGCCTCGCGGAGGTCGGCGCGGGCCTCGGCCAGGCGCTCGCGCTGCGGCCCCAGCCCGGTGTACTGCTCGCCCCTAAAGAAGTCGTACCCGGGGAGGCCGAGGTGCTCGAGTACTCCCTTGCTGTCTTGCTGCAACTTGCGCAGCCTGCCGGTGGCCGCCATCTCGTTCATGATGGCGTGGCAGCTCCTGATGGTGTCGTTCAGGTGGTGGATCGCGACCTCCGTGTCGGCCTTGGCTTTCAGCTTGCTGCCGCGGTAGCCGCCCAGGTAGCCGACCCCCGCGCTGACGTGCTTGACGAGGCCGAGCGGCGAGGCGTCGTCAGGCGTCAGGGGGAGCCACATGGGGACGCCGCCGCTCGTGCGGTTGTGGAACCGGACCACGGCGAAGCGGTTGTCAAAGTCGGCGGGCCGGGCGGCCGGCGGGACCGCGTCGGGGTCGAGCGCCTGGCGGAGCTTCGTAAGGTCCAGGTCCGGGCGGTTGTGCGCCGCTGCGGCGTGGAGCGTCAGGAGCATGCGCTGGCGGTGCAGCTCCGCTTCCATAGCGGGGGGCACGCGCGCGTCCTGCATCCGCTCTTGATCGATGGACTTGGCGCAAAAAAAGGCGCGGAAGCAGTTTTGTGGCCCAAAAATTTTTCGTTTCCATCGATCAGCTGGAGATCGCTGGAAGCGCCCCAGACGTGCGGCGGGTCGCGGGCCACGTCGAGCGCAAGTGCGATACGATGGAGGTGGTGTCGCTGGAGGTGCTGTGCTGCGTGCAGGTGGTGCGCCACGGGGTGGCGGAGGAGAGAGTGGAGCGGGGGGTTGCCGTTCCCGTCACAGTGGCCGACACCCTAGAGGCCGTCCGCGCCTGGGCCGTGGGCAAGCAAGGGGAGTGGTGTTTGGGGGGCGTGTTGGTGCGGCAGACGCCGCTGATACTGGCAGCGGGCGAAGGGAGTGTGGAGGGCCTGTGGTTCTGCTGGGGGGAGCTCCCGGCGGAGGACCGCCGGGAGAAAGGCAGGTGGGCCTTGGCAATGGCTGCTCGAAAAGGGCGTCTCCTCGCTGTCCAGTGGCTGATGGAGCACGAGGCTGATGTCCGCGCCCACAACGACGTTGCTCTGCGGTGGAGCGCTGAGCGCGGGCATCTTGCCGTTGTGCAGTGCCTGGCAGAGCACGGGGCCGACGTTGCTGCCGCCGACAACGCCGCTCTGCGGTGGAGCGCTGCACACGGGCATCTCCCCGTTGTCGAATGGCTGGTGGAGAACGGGGCCGGCGCCGTCATCGGCAGCAAGGCTACCACGGTCTTGGCGACGAGCGCTGCCGACGGGCATCTTTCCACCGTCCAGTGGCTAGTGGGGCAGGGGGCTGATGTCAACGGCGGTGCTCTGGGGAGGAGCGCCTTCTATGGACATCTCTCCGTTGTCCAGTGGCTGGTGGGGCAGGGGGCTGATGTCCACGCCCCAAGTGGCGGAGCTCTGCGCGCGAGCGCTCGGGGTGCCCATCTCCATGTGGTGCAGTGGCTGGTGGAAGAAGGCGGAGCCGACGTCCACGCCAACGACGACGAGGCTCTGCGAGTGAGCGCTTCCTTAGGGAACCTCGCGGTGGTGCAGTGGCTGGTAGAGGAGAGCGGAACAAAGTGGACAAGGAAAATGTTGGAGGGCGCGCTGGACAGGACCCGGAAGGGGGCAGTGTCGGTGTTTCTCCAGGAGGCCTCGCGGCGTAGACCCTTGGCTCGGAAGCGTAAAAGAGAGTAGCGTAGTGGTGTCCAGGGCGGCGCCCGCGTCCACGGGTGCACATTTCCATCGATCGGCTGGCGATCGATGGAAGCGCCCCAGACGCGCGGCGGTTCGCCGCGCGTGTCCAGGTGATCTCGGCGTCGTCGGTCCAGGTGGGCAGTACAATCGATGGAAATCCAAAGCAATTCCCACGCATGGGAATTGCAAGTACAATCGATGGAAGTGCCAGATTCGCAGGCGGTCCACCTACAATCGATGGAAAGGGGTGGAACCCGGTGGAACCCAACTACTGCTTGGCCGTGGCGAGCGAACCAGTGGCCACGGGCGGCGCCACGCGTGACGCAGCGGCGAACGATGGTAGAAGCCGCCGCGAGGGCGCCGACGACCCAACTGACGACGGCGGTCCCGCCGCTCCCCACTCTCGTAGTTGCGGCACACAACCTCCGGTAGCATGACGTCGTCGTTAAAGGCTTCAACTCGGCACTTGCACGTCTCGTTTGGGCAAACGCCGTCCGGCAAGACCGTGAAGCTTTCGTAACACCAGTTCCGGGGCCGAACGCGAATGCCAGCGACCCACCCGAGCTCCCCGCACTCAAACCCAGCCAAAGTCACGTCCAACACGCCGCCGTCCCACCCGCGCAAGGACTCCACGTATGCCATGAGATCGGCTGGCAGACCGCCCGGCCCTGCGTACACACCGTGCTGCCGCCACCACTGGCGTGTGCACTGCGCCACCCGCCGCGCGAGCAGCGTCCGCAGCCCCCAGGCCTTGGCATGCGGAGTTGGTAGCTGGTCGTAATACGCGCTGAACATTTGCTTTCGATTGCTTTGCTTGCCTTCGCTTGCCTTGGCTTCGCCGCAGTACTTGGCCGCGTTCATTTTTCCATCGATTGTAATGCAAGAACTGCGTGAACCATTGGTTCACGCCGCGCTTCTATTCTTCAGTCTCCCAGAGGGCGGCGGTGTCGACGTCGGCGTCAGCGGCGGCACTGGCAGCGGCCCGCGCCGCGCACAGCACTTCGACGCGGTGCAGAGCGGCCAAAGTGCGCCGCACCGCGCGCCGAACAGCGGCGTCGGCCCACAGCGTGGCGGCGTCGTCGGCTTCGGCTTCGGCCCCGGCCTCGGCGTCCTTGAGCGCTGCCGCCGCCGCTGCAATGCTCTTGTGGAGAAGAAAGAGTTGCACAACAGTCTCGCTGCCGCTGTTCAGCTTGCTGAGAGCTTGCTCTCTGCGGATGCACTTGGAGCTCGTTGGGGAGGCGTCATCCGGAGGCGCAGCCGGGGCAGCAGCAGCAGCGAGCGTCAGCTCTGCGCGGCGCATTATGGCGCGGCGGGCGCCCTCCCACCACGTCTTTTCGCTGTACACGGTGCGGCTGGCGAGAGCGCGCACCGCGGCCGCGTCGCCCTGGCCGCAGGCCAGCATCAGGGCGTCGCGGCCAGGGCGGCCGCCCCAGTGCAGAACATACTCGAGGACCCACAGGCGGTCGCTCAGCAGGGCGTTCTGTAGGACCCAGTTGTAGTACGGCGCGTCGGTCAGAACAATGCCGGCTGTTTCGCTCAGCCACCGCGCCGCCAGGGGGTCGCCATGCAGGACAAGGTCAAAGACAACGTTGCTGAAGACCTGCTGGCCCTTGGCGCGGTCAAAGTTGAGAGCCCGCAAGGCGTCGTCGGGCGACTGCTGCTGCTTGGCCGCCACCTCGAGGGCCGCGTAAACAACGCCCGCCACGTGCGCGGGTTCGGTGGCCTGCGCCCCGGCGGCCACGATGTCGGAGCGCGCGTGGTGGACGCCCAAGCACACGAGGGCCTTGGCCACCGGCCCCCAGTTGTTGTCGCACAGCGCCGCGATGCGCGCCACCACCGCGTCCTTGCCCTCCAGCAAAGCGTCGGGGTAGACAGCGCGCGCGGCCTCGACCAGCGCGGCGCGGTCCTCAACGTAGTCGGCGCGGGCCAGGACAGCGTCGACAACGCCGGTCCATGCCCGCATCAGGGCCACCTGCAGGAGCGCTGCGGCGGTCACGGCCGCGAGAGCCACGCCCTCCTCTAAGAAGAAAGCCGTGGCCTCGGGGCTGGGCGACGTTTGGGCCGCAGCCCACAGGCCGGTGGCCCACTTGCCCACGGTTGCGGGGCGCACGGCCACCGCCAGAGCAGCGAGGTGGCGCGGCGCCGCCGAGGCCGCCAGCACGTAGGCCGCGTAAAAGGTGTCGTTGTAGAACGAGGCTACTTCCGCCGCATCGTCCGCGGCGCGGCGCGCCAGCTCCACCGCCACGGTGCGGACGCTCCGCTCTGCGGTCGCCTCGTCCTCTAGCATCGTGAGGAGAAGGCCGCAGAGCGTCGCGGTGGCCATGGCCGTGGGCGCGTCGGCCAGGAGCGCGGCTACGATGCGCGGCCGCCCAACGGCGTGCAGGCACAGCGCCTCGAGGGCGCGGTCGTACGTCCCCGCCCCTTGGCAGGTGGCCGCGGCCGCCACAACGCCCTTTGGCTTGTCGTGGGCTATGCAGCCGAGGCCGTCGGCAAAGGCGACGACGACGCGGTTGTTGGGCCAGCGGGCGCGGAGCACGCCGCGAGTGTCACTAGGGACCGGCGCGCCGTACACAAGGAGCCACACGGCGGCGTCTTCGGCCACCACGCGCTCCCACAGGGCCGCCCAGTCAATGGTGGCGTCGCAAGCGCGGACGTTCGCCCCCATGCTGTCGAGAAAAGCCGAGGCGGCGCCCGGCGGGGCAGCGGCCGCCGCTGTGACAGCGGCGGCAAGGGCGGCGGCGGCCTCGTCAGGGTCGCGCCGCTGCACGGCCTGCGCAAGGAGCTCGACAACCGCGACGTCGCGCAGAGCCGCGATGGCGTTGACAAGCAGGGCGCCGAGCAAGCCGGCGGGGGCGGCGCTGCCATAGGTCAACAAAAGCACGGCCAGGAGGGCCAGGTCGTCCTCGCCGCTGCCGTGGAGAACGCCATACTCGAGGTCCGCGCGCAGGTCGTCGGCGTGGCAGCGCTTCGCCGGGCCGAGGCGGGCGAGAACAGCGTCGCGCTCCCATTTCATCACCATCACCTTTGTTCCGTTCCAGTTGCACAGCGCGCGCAAAAAGCGCGCTTATACCTCGGGGGTTTTCAGCGAAATGGCCTGCCACGGCCACAGGCGCGCGAGAGCCAGGGCGGCGGCGTTGAGGAGCAGGCCCGTGGCGGCAAAGATGCCAACCAGCGCGCCCTGGCTGAGGTCCACAGTTTCGTACACAGAAGCCGGGTTGTAGAAAATCAGCCACAGCAGGGGAATAATGCCAAAGGCCAGCATGTTCCAGGTGTGGTAGAGCGAGGGGTGGCGCCGGGCGTACGCGCGGCCCTCGTCGAGCCATGTCGGGCGCACGGGGTCGCTGGCCCACAGCGCGTACAGCGCAAAGAGCGGCACGGTGTGAATGAGGGTGTTGGCCGCCGAGACGTCGCCGAGCGAGGTGTCGCCGTCAACGTGGTCCTCGAGCAGCTTGCCGTCGTCGACAACGATGATGGCCAGAACCACCACAAAGACGCCCCACAGCAAGGCGTGTATGGGCCATAGGCCCCACACCACGGCCGTCCACCAGGCGGGGTTGCGCGGGCGCTGCGGCGTCCGGAAGATGGTCCCGAGGAAGAAAATGATCTGGAGAACGAGCGACCAAAAGGTAATGGTGCCCACGGCGTCGACAAAGTCGTTAAACGTCACGGCAAGGCCGGTAATGACGGCCCCCACCCATATCAGAGTCAGGAGGCGGTGGACAACAACGGCGGCGCTCGCCATGTGCGCGGGCGCGGTTTGCGCGGCTTGCGCGGCCTATAGAGTCGACGCGTCTATTACAGCACCTTGCGGCGCCTCTTGGCGGCCAGAGCTTCCAGGCGGTCAATGGCGGCTTGCAGTAGGCCTCGCGTCGGCGAGGCCTCCTCATAGCGGAGGACGTCGCGCAGCGTGTCCGCGGACCACTCGGCCCCGCTGCGTTCCAGCAGCCATTTGACGACGGCGAAGTGCCCGTAGAACGCGCTAGCTCGCAAAGGGGCGTCGCGACCCTCTCTGGCGCCCGTGGCGTGAACGTTGGCTCCGCCCTCCTCTACGAGCCAGCGAATGACGTCCATGTGCCCGTTGCGCGCGCTAATCACCAGCGCCTCATCCTCGAAGGCGTTGGGATCAACTCCCTTTTCCTCAACAAGCCATCTGACGATGGCTACGTGTCCGTAGGCCGCACCAGTGTACAGGAGAGTGTTTTCCAAGGCATGCGCGTCTGCTCCTCCCTCGTCAACGAGGAACCGGACAACGCCGAGGTGCCCGTTCCGGATGCTTCTCCAAAGAGCGTCTTCCCCACATGCGTGGACGTCGGCTCCTCCGTTCGCAACGAGCCAGCGGACAATCTCCAAGCAACCCCCAGCAGAGCTGAGCCGCAAAGGGCAATCCTTGTTCACGTGAACGTCGGCCCCGCCCTCGCCAACGAGCCACCGAACAACGGCAAGGTGACCGCCGAAGGCAGCCATGCGCAAGGCTTCCCCCCCTCGGGCGTGAACGTTGGCCCCGTGCTTGCGAACCAGCCAGCGCACTACGTCAACATGCCCGAAAGTGGCGCTTGCCCGGAGAGCGCCGTCGTTTTGCAGGCGCGCGTCCACCTTGACCTCATCTACAAGCCACTGAGCAACGGGCAGGCGGCCTGCTGTGGCGCTCCGCAAGAAAGCGCTGTTTACTATCTCCCGCCGCCTTGCTGCCTTGACTTTGCCCCAAGCAAAAGCCATCCCTTCAGTTGAGCCCGCGGTCAAAGCTTCCTGTTGGAGGATCTCACCGTGGCTAATGTCGCAAGGTTTGCTGGCCCAGGCCCGCACTTCCGCGACGTAGATCGCCAGGTCGGCAGGAATGGCGGCATCGCCTGTAGCCAAGTCGGGCCAGAGGTCGAGTCGCACCGCCCGCACAGCGCACAGGAGCTTGAGCGGCGCGGCGTCCACCGCAAGCGCGACCCCCGCCATGCCTGCGCGTCTGCTCTACGCTCGACGTCGCGCCAGTTTTATGCACCGCGTCCATCGATCGCCTCTTTCTGGCGATCGATGGAATTTTTGGGTTAAAGCTACCGGCGCCTCCGTGGGCGGCGCGAGAGTTCAACCCATGTCCGCGGTAGCGGGCCGCGTCGCGGCGGATGTGGAGCGCGCGGATGGTCGTCTCGCGTTAGCTATTCGCGAGGGAGATCTGGCAGAAGTCCGCACCTTGGTGGAAGTTGATGGAGTTGACGTTCACGCTGGAAACGACGTTGTTTACCGCGTCGCCGCCGCTTGCGGACATCTGCACATCGTCCGCTGGTTGATTGACAAAGCCGGTGTTGACGTGCTAAAAAGCGGTGACGCCATTGAGCTTGCTTCCCGCGCCGGTCACCCTGAAACGGTTTTCTTCTTACAGAGGAGAAGGCAACGCTAATCAGCCGCCACCGTATAAATTCCAATATATTGGTTCCTGCTCTATTGTGATACGGCGGTGGCAACAGCCCCGTTGGCCACGGCGATCGCCAACCGGTCGCCGTGCCGCGCGTAGGCCGCGTCCTCGTTGAACTCTACCAGCACTGTCTGCACGCGGATGCCGCGGGCCTTGGCCTCGCGGCGCGCCGTCCAAATAAGGTCGTTCTGGCTGGCGCCGCCCTCTACGAGATCGGGCTCAAAGGCCGCGAGGCCGGGGGCGGCGTGCAAAATCGCGTCTACAAGGCGAAAGTCCGCGCGGTCCTGGGAGTGCGGCACAATAAGAAACCCCGGCGGCGAAATGCGGTCGGGCGGCATGATGCGCCCGGGAAACGAGTGAATGTCCAGAATAACGAGGACCGCGCCACACGCAAGGCGTGCAATGTGCCGCCGGAGAGCGCGGCGCATGGGCGACTCGCGCCCCCCAACGCGGTTGTCGTCGGCGTCGTCGCGCGGGGTGACCGACGCAAAAACCTGTATGACAGCGGCCGGCAGGGCGGCGCGCACCAGCTCGGCGACGCGCATTGCCCGCTCGCGCGCCGCCCAGTCGAACGGGTGCACGCTCCGCCCGGCGTCGGCGCCTGCTACCGCGGCGTGCGGCACGGTAAGAAACACGGAGACGCCGGCCCCCGGGCCAGCCCCGGTCTCGGTCTCAACCGCCATGGCGCTGTTCCATTCATACTGTGTGCCGCGGTTATACTGCGCGTGGGCCAGTAAGGGGGCTGCGCCGGCTGGTTGCGCCACGCCATCGAGGTGGCGGCACAGCGGCGGCGATCGATGGAAACTTCTGTGGCGATCGATGGCAAAAGGGCGCACTTTGGAGAAAAATTCTGAGCTTGAAGGGGGGGTATTTGAATTCGGTGAAAACGCCGATGGTCGGCGCGTCAGCGCCAAATGAGGGCAAAACACACTATAATAATCGATGGAAACGTCAGCGCGGCGTCGGTGGGCGGCAAAAGTATTCGG
>SDBT01003016.1_pt1 | contig 29249 bp, 21 predicted proteins | sample 2277101 | NCBI WGS metagenome assembly SDBT01 (sample SAMN10404973, study PRJNA504765) | marine sediment metagenome | isolation source: marine sediment core GS10_PC15, 103 cmbsf | place: Arctic Ocean: Southern Knipovich Ridge | collected 2010
ACTGCAGCGGTTATAAGAGAATCAAATACTGTCTGCAGTGTTTGCAGAGGTCGTTCTGGTACGTTGTGGACTTTCGCAGGGGGAAAAATGCTGCAAAATGATTTGTAAGTTTTGAACGTCTTAATAATTTTCCACACATGACAAATAACACCATATCTACCGAGCTTACGGTCACTTTAACAGTTTAGAGCTGGCGGCAATAATGCAGGAACTGACCTTATATATAGTGATTCTTTCGGGTATTGCAGTTGTTCTTCTGCCCGAAAAGTATTTTTTGCTGCCCTATGTTCTGGCGGCATGCTTTGTACCTACGGACCAGCGGGTCATTATTATGGGCCTGGATTTTACTATCCTGCGAATCTTAATCCTGGTCGGTTTGCTGCGTATATGGATTGGCGGACAGCATTTGTCCTTAAAATGGAACACGCTTGATAAACTATTACTGGCGTGGGTAATTTGTGGGTCACTGATTTACATTATCCAGTGGATGAACATAAAAGCGGTAATTAACAGGTCCGGGTATCTGTTCGATACCCTGGGTTTGTATTACCTGCTTCGACAAAAACTGCGCTCATGGGAGCAGGTCAGGTTTGTCGGTTCTCTTCTGGCTGTCAGTGCGCTGCTGTTGGCGCCGTTGATAGCGATTGAATGGAGCACAGGCAGTAATCCGTTCGTTATTCTCGGCACAGTGGTAACCAGCGCGCGCCAGGGACGCTATCGCTGCCAGGCGGCATTTCCGCATGCAATCATGCTCGGGTTATTCTGGGCCACACTGGTGCCGGTATTTGCCGGCTTAGCCAGAACCGAAAGGCCAAGGCAAATGTATTGGGCAGCTATCGGCGCAAGTATTTTCATTGTAATTAGTACCGCCTCCAGCACTCCCCTGGCTGTTCTGCTGCTTGCTATCTGCATATTAGGCCTGTTTCGTTATCGCCGATACGCACGCCAGGCCGCGTACTGTCTTTGTGCAATGGTGGTGGGTCTGCACATAATAATGCAGGCGCCTGTCTGGCATCTTATAGCCCGCATTAACCTTATAGGGGGTTCGACCGGCTGGCATCGCTATCATCTTATCAACCAGGCCGTTAAGCATTTCCGCGAATGGATGCTTATCGGCTGCCGTGATACGGGACATTGGGGATTCGGGCTGGCGGACGTAACCAATCAGTACGTTCTGGAAGGTGTTCGGGGCGGTTTTGTGACCCTGCTGCTTTTTGTGATACTCTTGATAACAGCGGTAAAAACCATCGTTAAATATTCACTGCAAACCACACCGGCCAAAAAACAATGGTTCACCTGGTGCATCTGCGTTTCACTGCTGGGGCATTGTCTGTCATTTATAGGTGTTTCTTACTTCGGTCAAATCAGAATGCTTTTTTACCTGGTTCTGGCGGTCGCCGGCCTGACATACGAAATGTCAATAAATCAATTCTCGAACTATAACGCTGCTGATGCTGTGAATAAGGGTAAGGCTTTGTATTGCTATGGCTGATTTGGTCGGCAACACCCAAATAGAAAACGTTCCTGCAGAACGGCAAATCCGCCTATTTGTCATACGAAAGTCTGATTTTATCAACAAAAACTACCCACCCGACTGGGAAGATTCGGAACACCTTTTGGAGCCGGGACCACGATTCCGGCGGATGGTTGAAACAAATCCTCTTTGTAAAACCAACGATAAGCCGGCCCAAATTGTCGCCCTGCACGCAAAAAAAGTTGTGGGGCGATTGAACCTGTTCAACGGTAAACTTATGGTTAAAGGCCGGAGCGTATATGTCACCTGGCTATCGGGCCTGCGGGTCTGTCAGCAATACCGCCGCAGAGGCATTGCAACCAGACTCGTGCGCTGTACGCAGCGTTTGGGCCGGATTGTCGTCGGCTGTGGTTTGTCACACTTGTCCAGGCCGATTTTTCATAAGCTCAAGTTCGTTGAATTTGTTATGCCTCGCTATATTCTGCTGCAGCACAGCCGTTGCGTAGTTAACAAATACCTGCTTTCACAAACAGCTGCGGCAGTTGTGGCACCAGCAGCTGATGCGGTTTTAACTGTGCATCGATGTCTGCTTGCGGTTTACAGCAAACTGCGCCTCAGAGCTCTGCGGGTGCGAACGGTCAACACCATCTCAAGTGAATTTGATTTGAGGCTGGCCAGCCACAATGTGCCGGTCGTGTCATACCGCTCAGGGCAGTGGATAAACTGGCTGCTCGGCTCAGCGGAACAGGACGAACGCCGCCAGCAGCGCCTGTACCAGGTTTACGACAGAAACGACAATGCCGTCGGATATTTCATAGTACGCCGCCGTTTTCACGAATCTGCTTCGCAGGAAGGCTTTAGAAACGTGATGCTCGGCTCACTGAAGGACTGGGGTATATTTGATACTGCAAAGGTCGACCTGCTTGGCGTTATTTTACTGGCGGTGCGGGAATTGCTCGCCTGGGGTGTAGACGCCGTCGAAGTGTGTGTTGCCGACGATGATACCAATCGAGCACTCCGCCGACTGGGACTGGTCCATAAAGGTGATTTGCATATGATTTTTAGCGCATCCAATAATAGTCCTTTAAGCGGTGATGAGTATAAATCTCAAAGTAATTGGTGGATTACCCCAGCCGAGGGTGACAACTTTTACAACTGAGCTTTTCAGCACATAGCGCAAACTGCCAAACCTTTCACCAATATGTCTGTTCTGCTGTAAAAACTAAAACCGCAAATTATGACCGTATATTTCATTGCTTGTATTTGTTTAACCGTATTTCTTTATATTGGAGTGCCGTGGATTTATGCAAGATTTGCGCGATTATCGCTCAGGGCAAAAGCTGTAAACGCCAAAGCACTGGTGTTGACATTTGACGATGGACCCGGAAGCAAGCTGACACCGGCAATTTTAAAAATACTGGGTACATACAACGTCAAAGCGACCTTTTTTCTGTTGGGAAAGAATATATACAGGTATCCACAGATTGTCAGGCAGATTGCTGCAAAAGGACACGAAATCGGCTCTCACGGTTACGACCATTTACACTATTGGAAGGTCTCGCCTTTGCGGGCTATAAAAGATATAAAACTGGGCTGGAAGGCCATTAATACGGTCTTAAATGTTAACGGCGGCAGATATCCATTTCGACCGCCCAACGGCAAGCTGAATGTTTTTTGCTTGCTGTATTTGTTGCTTCACCGCGTTCCTGTCTTCTTTTGGTCTGTCGATTCAGGCGACACATGGGCTTGTCCGCACCGGCAGGTCAGCAGAAACGCTTTGCCGTTTGAAAAGGAAGGTCCAGCGGTGTCGCTGGCTCATGATTTTGACCGGCCGCACGATACCGTGGACATATTCGTGCTTGAATCGGTACGGCAGGCCTGTGCTATGGCCCGCCGCAAGGGCCTGCGCGTGTTAACCTGCTCACAACTGCTAAACTGCAGTGGAAAGAAGTAGTTGGACGTATCTGTCATCATCGTCAACTGGAATACGAGGGACATGCTCAAAGATTGCCTGAAATCCATCTATGCACAGACCAATGGTATTCGCTTCGAGGTTATTGTTGTGGATAATGCTTCAGGCGACAGCTCTTGCCAGATGGTAAGAAATTATTTTCCGAACGTTATTTTAATCGAGAATCTTCGGAACAAAGGTTTTGCTGCTGCCAACAATCAGGGTATGACAATAGCCAGGGGCCGAAACGTGCTGCTGCTTAACAGCGATACGCGTGTGCTGGACAAGGCCGTTGTAAAAACGGTTACTTTTGCGGACGCCAATCCTGCAGCAGCCGTGGTCGGCTGTAGGGTGCTGGACCGAAACAGAACAGTACAGCAGAGCTGTTTTATGTTTCCTTCAATAATAAATCTGCTGCTTTCGTGCAGCTATCTGTACAAGCTTTTTCCCCAAAGCCGGTTTTTCGCACGCGAGCAAATGGGCTGGTGGGACAAAAACGATGTGCGCCAGGTGGATGTGGTCTCTGGCTGTTTCATGTTGGTTACCCGTCGGGCAATAGAGCACGTAGGTATGATGGACGAGCGTTTTTTCATGTACGCCGAGGAAACGGATTGGTGCTATCGGTTCCGGCTGGCCGGCTGGAAGGTGATGTTTACGCCTGAAAGTGAAATCATTCACCTGGGAGCACAGAGTACTCGTAAGTCCGAGGTTGAAATGCTCATTGAGCTGAGAATGAGTATCCTTAAGTTTTTTGAAAAGCACCGGGGATGGTTTCAACACAAGACAGCCTGCATATTAATAATACTGTTTTTTGCAGTTCGAGTCTGCGTATGGGGCATCATTGCGGTTTTACCGCTGCCACAGAGCAAGCAGGCGCGCGTTAAGATTCGGGCCTATACAACTTCTACTTTACAAATACTGCGAAGGCTGGGCATTGGAAAAAAACGATAAGATGGATTCGCACATACTGTTAAGTTCCGCAGCACGCTTGTTAGCCAAGCGTTTTTTGGGGCCGTTTTGGCTGCGCAGGAGATGGCTTGCAGGGACACAATGGCTCGAAAAAGAAAAATTACAGCAAATGCAGCTAAGGTGCGTAAAAAGACTAATCGCGCACAGCTGCGAGACTGTGCCCTACTACAAAAAGCTAATGTGCGAATACGGACTTTCTGCAGACAAGATAAAAACACTCGATGACCTGAAATTATTCCCAATACTCTCAAAAAAGGATGTATTAAAAGCCGCAGAGTCAATGATTTCGGTTAAATATCCCAAGTGGAGTTTGTGCTCGGCGCGCACCGGGGGAAGTACTGGTATGCCGCTGGTAGTTTACAGAGACTTGTTTTCGGTCGGCAACGAACATGCTTTTGTCCGTCGACAATGGGACTGGGCGGGCATTAGTTTCTCCGATAAATGTGCTTATCTTATGAGCAGGGTCGTTGCCACGCAACAGCAAAAGGATGCTCCGATTTATCGATACTATCGGCCTATGAGAGAGCTGATACTGTCAACTTTTCACCTCTCGACCGAGACCGCGAAAAAATACGCCGAAGTAATGAAAAGATATGGCGTAAGAGCAATTGTCGGCTATCCTTCAGCAATTAGTTTTCTCGCAGGCGCATGTCTGGAGTCCGGCACAGAACTGGATTTAAAAGCGGCGCTTACGACATCTGAAATCCTGACACCGGTGATGCGTGAAACCATCTCCAGGGCTTTCGGCTGCAGGGTATTTGATTTTTACGGAGGCGCCGAGCGAGTATGCTACATTCACACCTGCCAGCGTGGCAATTATCACCTCATACCGGAATACGGGTTTACCGAGCTTGTTCCCGTACCAGAGACAACCAACAAGTACAAAGTTGTCGCCACGGGGTTCTGGAACTGGGCCATGCCGTTTATAAGGTATGACACGCAGGATATAGTGGCCAGGGCTGAAAATTCCTGCGGCTGCGGCAGGCAGTTTCAAGTCATTAAATCCATCAACGGTAGGCAGGGAGATATCATAAAAACGCCCTCCGGAAAGCAGCTTGGGGTAACCTTAATAATACAGCTGCTGTACGTGATATGTGGCGCCGAAAATATCCTTGAAAGTCAGGTTGTTCAGGACCGGCTGGACCATATTGTCATCAAATTCGTGCCCTACAGGAACATTGAAAAAAAAGACTTGGATGACTTCGGAAACAGTATAAGAAAATACCTTCCCTGCGATTTGAAATTTGATTTTGAGAAGGTTGACTTCGTGGAGAAAACCAACAACGGCAAGGTAAAAGCACTTGTGTCACTGATAGACAATTAGCTTTGGTATGCTTGAAAATTACAACATAGTCTGTTTCGGACCGTCTGATTGGTGGGGTATGAACCCGAGCTGTGCCACACACATCATAAGTCGCTTGGCGGTTAAAAACAGAATTGTCTATATTAATCCGTTCAGTAGCGATTTATTGGGCATCACCACGCACGGCGGTTTTATGACCAGGCTGCTTAGGAAACTAAAAAGCATGGCAAAACCGCTGCGGGAAATCACGGCCAACCTGTATGTGGTCAGCCTGTTTTTCCTGCCGCTTCAGGGTCTGGGGCTTATTGACAATGTCAATAACATTCTGCTCAAGCTGCAGTTAAGGCTGACACTCTGGTGGCTTGAGATGTCAAGGCCAATCCTCTGGATTGAGAATATCCGCTGTGCGGACATAATACCAGGTTTCCGCTGGCGGTTAATCGTATATCATGTGTCGGATTTGTTCGCCGAATGTCCTTACACATACAATAAAAATAAGCTGCGCCGGCGCGAAAACCTTGTGTCTCAATACAGCGACATGCTGGTGTGCGTATCACGGTCTCTATACGAGCATAAGCACAACGGGCAAAAAAATATTTATTATCTTCCGCACGGAGTGGATTTTGACATCTTCAGGTACGCTGCCGAAAGGCGCCGATTTTGCGAAAGTCTTTATCAGTTCTCACATCCGCTGGCTGGATATTTCGGCACTTTAACCGCGGCCAATGATATCGAGCTGTTGGAGTACTGCGCAATCAATTTGCCTGCTGTTACCTTCGTATTTGCCGGCCGGATAACAGGTGGCGACTATAGCGGCTTAATGGGTTTGAAAAATACGGTCTTTCTCGGCCGGGTTGCTTATGAGAAAATCCCGCAATTGTGTGCGACCCTGGATTTAGGACTACTGCCCTGGAGGCTGACGGACTGGATAGCTAACTGCAATCCTTTAAAATTGCTCGAGTATCTGGCTGCCGGAAAACCGGTAGTATCGGTTCCGGTAAACGAGGTTGTGAGCAATTATTCTGATATCGTCAGCATAGCATTAAATAAAGAAGAATTTTATCGCGCGATAAAATGGGAACTAAAAAACGATACCCACGAACGAAGGATAAAAAGAATGGCCGTTGCCAGGGCTCGTTCATGGGAAAATCACAACAGGCGCCTCTGCGATATCATAGAAACAAGCCTTGAAAAAAAGCACGCCGCCGCAAATCATTGTCCTTTGGGAAATAAAGTTTCCATCGGTCGGCAGGTAAATTCAAGGCATTAGTAATTGTTTTTATGCGTCGCGGTCAGCGAAGCTTTGGCAAAGTAGGACCAATGAAGATTTGTATAGCTGCCTCTGCCGGGGGACATCTGAGCCAGTTGTTAAAAATCGCAGATTGTTGGAAGGGACACGAAACTTTTTGTGTTACCACTTCAGATTTGGTCGTGTCCGAACTCCAGGCGTACGGAAAAGTTTATATCGTGCCGGAGTGTAATCGCCGACATCCTCTGGATGTCATAAAGGCTCTTATATGTTGCCTGAAAACCATTTTGCAGGAACGGCCGCAAATTATCATAAGCGCCGGTGCCGCTGTTGGCTGTATTGAATGCGTTTTAGGGTACCTTACAGGTGCAAAAATTATCTGGATTGACAGCATAGCCAATGTTAAAAACCTGTCGCTATCGGGGCGTATAATCAGATACATAGCAGGTGTTTTTATTGTTCAGTGGCCTGAACTGGCGGAAAAATACAAAAAAGCCCGGTTCGCACGTATCACTGTATGATATTTCTAACAATCGGAACTCAATTCCCGTTCGACCGCCTGATAAAAGCTGTGGACCAGGCCGTCGCATCAGGCACAGTCAGCGAACAGGTTTTCGCGCAGATTGGCGACACTGATTATCTGCCCCGCAGCTTCGAGTCAGCCCCAATGCTTAAAAAACACATCTTTGACAGAAGAATCCGCCAGTCATCGTCCGTAATCGGTCACGCGGGCATAGGTACCATAATAACAGCGCTGGATAACAACAAACCTCTGCTGGTAATGCCAAGGCTGAAAAAATATGGGGAAGTGGTTAACGACCACCAGGTTGCCATTGCAGAAAAATTTGAAAAAAGAGGTTACGTGTTAGCGGCGTACGCAGAAACACAACTGCCTGCCAAAATTGACCAGCTCAGGACTTTTGTCCCCTGGCGGCGCAAGGCCAGGCCGCAGAAGGCGGTTGAAATAATCACCCGGTATATAAATCAAATTGTAAATTCTCATCACAACAGATGAGCTTATTTTCGAGATTATCATACATAAGTCGCCTCCGTAAATTTGAACTGTTCAACAGGACCTTTTCGCCGACAGCGCAAATGCGCGTACTTGACATCGGTGCCCAAACAAATGCTGGCGGCAATGAAGAATTACAGTTTACGGACTGGTATGCCTGGAAGAATAATTTGACTGCTGTTAATCTTTCACCGCAGCATATATGGCAAATCAGGCGGCGCTATCCTCAGATTAATGCGGTTATTGCCGATGCCCGCAAGTTGCCGTGGCCGGATAAGTATTTCGACATTGTACACAGTAACGCTGTAATCGAGCACGTCGGGGATTTTGAAAACCAGAAAAAAATGGCCTCCGAGATTATGCGGGTGGGAAAACAATGGTTCGTAGCAACCCCCAACCGCTGGTACCCGTTTGAGTTTCATACGCGATTACCGTTTGTAACCTGGTTCGGCGGCGATACCTGCTTATCGGCTAAGCGTATCATTGGCTACGACCACTTTCGCAAGAAGTATACCTTAGGCAATAAAAAAGCCGGCTTTCGGCTTATAACAGCCAGAGAGCTTAAGAGCTGCTTTCAGCACAGCACAATCATTAAACAAAGGGTAACGTTTATGGCTGAGACACTCATTGCCGCTGGTAAACATATATAACACCAAAACGATTCAAATGATTAAAAACGACCTCAACGAACACAAAGTACAAGCTGTCATACTGGCAGGCGGCAGGGATTTCGGACGTTGTCCGTTGGCATCACGTCTGCCGCCGGCGTTATGGCCGGTAATGGACAAGCCTGTACTCGAGCATTTATTAACACACCTGTTTGGTCAGGGAATACGGCACGCCGTGATTTGTTGCAAAGAGCAATCCAGGCAGTTGCAGGATGTTGCAGTCAGTGCCGGTTGTATGCAGCTGCAGTTTCCGGATGAAGAACTGCCGCTGGGCACCGCTGGTTGTATTAGAAACAGTGCAGCCATGAATACAGAGTCGCTGTTTGTGATATTGAACGCTGCCACTATATCGCCGCCGAAAATTAGTATGCTTGTACGCGGTCACCTCGCCGGCAAATGCCACCTGAGCGTAATTTTCAATCCCCCGCTTGACACAACTAAGTTTCAAAACACCAGTGACATATATGTTTGTGATTCTGCCGTGGTCGATTATATACCAACTGAGGGTTACTTCGATATAAAGGAGGGCTTGATCCCGGCCATGGTCGCTGCCCGCAAAACCGTGCGTGCGGTAACATTAAATAAAAATGCCGGAAATTTCCGTAACCGGGCACAGTATTTGGCTGCCATTGCACACTACCTTGAAAACAAACAAAAAAATACTGCTGTTCTTTTAACAAAACCTACACGCTCAAAAAACGTCTGGGTTGCCGGCCAGGCCGAAATTGCCTCCAGCGCAAAGATTTATGGACCGGTGGTTATTATGGACGGTGCCAGCATATCACACCGGGCAATAATTTTCGGACCGGCTGTCATCGGCAAAAACGTAACTATCGGCAAAAACAGTCTTGTTGAAAACAGTGTCTTTTGGGCGGGTTCAACGGTCGGGCAAAACTGCTGTATCCGTAACAGTGTAATCGATTATAAAGCTGTTTTGTATGACCATACTGCTGTGGAGAGCAAAGCTGTTGTATGCCAGCCGAATAAAAAAATTACAGTCTGGCTAAACAAGAGCATATCAACAGCGGCCGGTCAATCAACACGATTCGGTTCGGCTTTAAGTGAACGAATTATCAAGGCTAAGGAAAAGTTACAGGCCTGTTTGCTGACCGGCAATTCATCACGCAGGATTTTGCAGCAGCTGGGCATAGGTATTTTAATTTTTGCTTTTCTTTGGTCCCATTGGCCGCAGCTTAAGAACCTGTGGAATATATGGCGAACCAGCGATGAATATTCCAGCGGCTTACTGGTGCCTTTTCTGGCGGCGTATATTCTTTGGGCCAGACGAGAGAAAATCGCGCAATCCCGCATTCAGCCGTTTTTGTGGGGCTTGTTTGCCTTCATCGCAGCCCAGGCCCTGCGATATTTTGGTGTGTTTTTTATGTATGGCTCAGCTGAAAGAATAGCGATGGTTTTAAGTATCGGCTCGCTTGTATTGTTGGTTTTTGGCAGGCAGGTGTTAAACTCGATTTTATGGGTAATAGTGTTTTTATTTCTGATGCTGCCGTTGCCGCGCTCTGTTCACAGTGCTGTGATGTTGCCGCTTCAGAACCTGGCTGCGACATGGGCCGTGTTTTTTCTGGAAACGCTGGGTTACAGCCCTGTAAAAAGAGGAAATATCATTGTTCTAAATGATATCACCATCGCTGTAGCTGAGGCATGCAACGGGCTTAGGATGGTTATGTCTTTTTTTGTGATTACGGCGCTGGTGGTTTTTCTTGTGCGGCGACGGTGGTGGGAAAAGCTTGTGGTTATAATATCCTCTCTGCCGATAGCGCTGCTGTGTAACGCAGTGCGATTGACTATCACCACAATCCTTTCAACGATGCTCCTCGGCCAGAAATGGCAGGCAAAATTCCATAATTTCGGCGGATACGCCATGATGCCTGCTGCACTTGGAATAGTAATAGTTGAACTGTGGTTTCTCAAAAAAATAACCACCGTGCCGGATGAAAAAAAACAGCAGATAATTGTACGCAACTTACGCAGGTAATTGTGTTTTTCGCAAACAGAGGTCAAAAAAATGAGCAGTATAGAAAAATACCAAGGTGGACAAATCATACAGGATGCCGCGGTGCCTGGAGATACCCGGAGAAAAGATACCCACCCTAATCCCAGCCTGCTTGTGCCGGTTCTTCGGCGCTGGCGCATCACGTTGCTGACATTTGTTTTAGTCTGTGCAGTTGGCATACCGGCGGTATGGCTGCTGGTAAAACCCTTTTACCAGGCCAAGGCGGCAATCAGGGTAATTCCCGTGATTTCAAGCATTTTATTCGGCGGCGAGAACTCAATACCCATGTATAAGAATTTTATGTATACACAAGCCGATTTGATTACAAGCGACAAGGTACTGCAAAGGGTGGCTGACGATTTAATCGAGAAGGACCTGGCGTTTTTCAAAAGACCCGCCGGTGCAATCGAGGCCTTTAAATTCAAGCTCACCCGCCGGCAGTCTATAGACCCGGTAGCTGCGCTTAGAGGCGCGGTAAACAGCAGTGCTTTAAAGGTCGAGCCGGAAAACAACACCGAGCTTATAAAAATCAGCATGAAAAGTGCCGACCCTGAAGAGGCCGCTGAGATAGTAAATGCATTTGTCCGTGCTTACATGGCCATAGTGGTTTCAGACGAGGCCAAAGATGAAGACCACAAGCTTACGGTCCTGGAGAACGAACGCCGTGTGCTCAGCGATAGGCTGCAAAGGCAGCGACGCCAGATACGCGAAATGGCTCAGGAATACGGCACACAATCCTTAACCACTCGGCAGGAAATGATGTTAAGCCGTGTTGCGGCGCTACAGGCAAAGCTGATGGAATTCCAAATGGACAAGATTGTGCTGAAAGTAAAGGTCAAACTATTTGAAGGTCGCCAGGACCGGACTATAAAGCCTGAAGAGCTGCTGATGCTGCGGTACGATTTTACCAATGCAGACCTGATGGTGCAGACTCTTACAGCCAACATCGCTCAACTCGACCAGAGTCTGATAGTCGCCAAACAGGAATTGGCGCCAACAAATCCCGAACTAAGACGCAAAGCCGAACTGCTGCAGATGTTGAATAAGCGTCTGGAAAAGCAAAGGAAGGATGTCGGCCAAAGCTTTGATGAAATGATGAGCAAGGAATTAACCAAAAGTGACAAAGACCAACTGAAAAACGTAAAGGCCAAGCTCGAACAGATTACCATTTATGAAAAACATCTGCAGGCGGTACTGGCCGAAGAAGACGCAGAGACAATTCAGTTGGGTCGCAAGCAGTTGGCCATACAGGATTTACAGGACCAGTTGGACCTGACAAAACAGCTCTACGATACTGTAAGGCGCCGCATACAGGAACTTGAAATGGAAAGAAAGCGGCTGGCAAGAATCTCCGAAGCTTATTATGCCAACACCGCACCGTTTCAGGACAACCGTACCAAGTACACCATCGTTGTTGTATTTGCTGCTGCAGCGGTGGCAATGTTCACTGCGGTTCTCAGAGACAAAGCCGACCGCAGTCTGCACACACCCGAAGATGTTGTCAGATGCGTAAATGTGCGCATTGTTGGTACCACCACTCGCAGTGCCGATATAAAAAAACACCTTTTGCCTCAGCAAATCACCGACGACTACCAGACCATCTGTACCAATTTGGGCCTGTTTACCAGCGAAGGCATACCAAAAAAACTTGTCATAACCAGCCCCGGCCCCAGAGAAGGCAAAACCACGCTGGCTATAAATCTGGCGACAAGTATAGCTAAAATGCAAAGAAAGGTTCTACTTATAGACGGCGATTTGAGAAAACCGGATGTGGCAAAGTTGTTGAGGTTACAATCCCAGTCCAACGGGCTGCGGGATGCGCTTACGGGAAAAAAATTTGAGGAAGTTGTGTGCTCGACACCTCTGGCCTCACTGAATGTTCTGACAGCTTCCTGCTGCAAGCCTACCGAGATTTACAAGCTTATAGCCAGGCCGCGAACGATTGAGTTTCTAAGCTTTCTCAGTCAGAAGTATCACCACATAATTATAGATTCACCTCCCGCGCTTGCCGTGCCTGACGCTCTGTTATGGGCCAAAATGGCAGACGCTGTTGTCTTGACCAGCTTTTCGGGTCACACCGAAGCTTCGGATTTGGAAGCAACGGTTGAAAGACTTACGCAAATAAATGTCAGGGTTCTGGGCACGGTACTTAACAACGTATCGTTCAATCACAGTTATAACGCCTACGGATACGGCTATTATGCAGATGTTGCCTCCGCACAAACCAGCAGCGGTACCGTACCCCGAAAAACAATTCTGTTGCCCATGCAAAAACAAGACTGAGTTATAAAACCTGCCTGGTCCGGCAAACCTCAAAAATGCAGCTAATCGTAATTCATAACAAGCTCGACAACCCTGAAACCAAAAGTTCCAGCCTGCTTCGATTCGCCCTGTGTAACCGACCGGTCGCTAATTTGACTTTTAGCGGCTTAAGCAAAACAATCCCGTTTAATGCCGGGGACCAGCCAATGATTGCGCTGCCTGCGGAATGGCCGGTTAAATTTATACCCGCCGCAATGAAAGTAAAGCACTATAACGGGTTGCGTTTAACAGCCATTGATATTTCAGGAAAAGCTCAATCTGACTGTTGGTTTATTATCTCTAACGCCCGGTATGCCGTCAGCGTGGATTGCCAATGGTTTGCTCAAATAGTAGATAACCTGGATTATGACCTCATTGCCGTTAACGTTGATAACTCGCTGGTGTCCTATCGTGAAAAGGCGCTAATTACTTCCGCGCATCGCTTGGCAGGTTTTCGTCGGCTTTATTCGGATTGTGTACTGCCGGCTGAGCTTGGCGCCGATTGGCCCGCCCACATCTTTATTAGGTTTAGTGCGCTAAAGAAGCTTCTGACAGACGACTCACTGACATTGAATTACGCCGAGTTTGTGAATCGCTGCAGAAAAGCGTCTCTTAAGGCTTACTGTTTCACAATTGCTGGTACTGTAAATGACCTCGAAACAGAACCCGGATTACTGAACTTCCTGATGACCGAGCTTGGCACAATACGCAGTTATACTCATATCAGGCACCCAAACACCGAACACTGCAAAATATCAGCCGGCGCAAGAATATTCGGCAAGGTCTTGCTGGGAGAGGGCGTGGAACTCGGTGACAAAACAATCATTATAGGCCCGGCCATATTAGGCGACAACGTCAAAGCCGCTGCCGCAACTATAAAAGAGTCGGTTATCGCCCCGGCTGTGGTGCTGCCGAACGGTTGTTTGATGCGGAATCGTATAATAACCTCCCAATTTCCCAAAAAGCGCGCTTACGAACATGCCGAAACCGCCGCCGCGTTATACATGCACCTTACTTCTGCAAAAAGCAGCGGTATCGACAATAACTTCCGTACATGGCCGTTTTTTTCCTACCCTCGAGCTGTTAAACGAACCGCTGACATAGCAGTTTCTTTGGTGATGCTGGTCTTATTTGCGCCGGCATTTCCTATAATTGCTGTTGTCATAAAACTAAGTTCGCCGGGACCGGTTTTTTTCAGGCACCGGCGCGAAGGGCTGCATGCCGGAAAGTTTTCATGTCTGAAGTTCAGAACAATGGTCGAAGGCGCCGACCAAATCCAGCAAAAGCTTAGATTTAAAAACGAGGTCGACGGTCCTCAATTCAAGGTCGAAAATGACCCTCGAGTTACACCCGTAGGCGGATTCTTAAGGGACACGTTCATAGATGAGATACCGCAATTTGTCAATATTCTGCTCGGACAAATGAGCCTTGTCGGGCCGAGACCGTCACCGAAGGCCGAAAACTTGTTTTGTCCGCTCTGGCGATATGCGCGTTTATCGGTTCGACCCGGTATTACGGGTCTATGGCAGATTTGCAGAACCCGTCGTCCGAACCGGGATTTCCAGGAATGGATTTATTACGATACAAACTACGTACGAAATCTGTCGTTGGGTTTGGATTTGTTAATATGTGGCAGAACAGTCAAAAAGCTGTTCTTGAACTTCATCAGAAAATTCTGAATTCAATCTTGACCTCTTACCCGCATATCAATTGCTGCAATTGTTACAGTGCAGAAAGGAAGTCTAATCATGGCCAAAAAAATCTTTAATATTAAAGCTGTTGTTGTGTTTTTCATTTGCACAGCGGTTTTAATGGCGGCTGTTTTTGTTCTGCGCCAGTGGCAGCGGAACCGCACCGCTGTTGCTGCATATGATAAAGGGCTCAAAGCGTATCGAAGCCGGCTGTGGCAGCAGGCAGCAGGGAATTTGGGCCGTTATGTAGCAAGCAATCGTGGCCACGTGCAGGCACTTTTAAAATACGCTCAGGCACAACTTAATATCCGCCCTCTCAAATCAGGCAGTGTTCAGCAGGCCGCTGCAACTTACAGGGCTGTTCTAAGGGTTGACAAAACCAACTCTCTCGCAGCCGAAAAACTTATAGGCCTGTACCTGAAAATGGACATCCCGACCGAAGCGCAGTTAATTGCCGAAAGGTATCTGCAATCTGCAAATGACCCCGGGATTACCACAATGCTGGCAATGTCTTTGGCCAGGCAGCGAAACTTTGAGCAGGCCGTCGCCATTCTGCAGGCTGTTGTTGAAGAACATCCCGACCAGATACTTGCCTATGAGGTATTAGCCCGCCTGGCCGAAAGCCGCAGCGAGGACTTTCCGGCCTCGGCACAATACTGGCTTAATAAGGCTGTGGACAATAACCCTTTGTCTGCACAGGCTTTCATTGCTCGAGCCGACTTTTACCTGAAAATTAATGACTTGCCAAGGGCCGTCAAAGACCTGGAAAAAGCCGAAAAATTGCCGTTATCAGACCTGGATACACGCCTGCGACTGGCCGCTGAATTCGCCAATGCAAATATGTTCGACAAGGCCCATAGGCATTTTGCGCAGATTGAAGCTCAGGACCCAACGAACACGGAACTTTGGCAGCTATGGGCAACAGCTGGGCTGAAAACGATGTCAAAACAGCAAATGGTCAAGCTTGCACAAAGGGGATTAAGAAAACTTCACCCTTCAGCATACGATTTTATGCCGCTTGCTGCCGAGCTTTTCATAAGATGCCGTCGAATGGAGCTGGCTGGCGATTGCATTGACAAACTCAGACGGGTCGGTGCCGAACAGGCCACAATGGCCTTTTTAGAAGGCCTTCAGGCCGAGGCAAAACAAAGGGACTCTGAGGCAATCATGTTTTGGCGTCGCGCCCAGCAGCTCGGCGATAAATCGCAAACACTGCGCCTGGCTTTGGCCAGAGCCTATTCACGCACAGCGGACAACCAATCGGCTATACTGCAATTACGCAGGTTGATTTCTGAACAGCCGAATTCGTCGCGGGCACATCTGGAACTTTCCAGGTTGTTAGCTCAGACGGGACACTGGGCCCAGGCAGCCGAACAGGCGCGTTTAGCAGAGCAAATTTCTGCTGACGTTATCGAGCCTGCAATATTGCACATCCAGGCCAAAATGCAATTAGCCCAAAGCACTCAGCCGCCCTACGACAAGCAGATTCGCCGGGATATAGACAGGGCCCTGGCAAAACTCCAGGATTCTGCGGGGGGTACACTCGCTGTGAAACTGCTGCGCTTCCAGCTTGCGATCCAACAGGGACAGTTTGTCTTGGCAGAGAAACTACTGCAGGATATGAAAACAAAGCAGAATGCGCAGACCGAACTTGCCATTGCGGCCGTTGACCTGCTCACGGCCCGGAACAAAATTGATGCTGCTGTCGAAAAGTTATATGCCCTTACCAAAGAACTTCCGCAAAACACGTTGGTGATTAAGTATTTAGCCGTGCTGTTAAACGAAAAAAATGCTCGACTGGATTGTGAAAGTGTATTGAAAAAAGCCATTGAAAACATCAAAAGCCCTTATGACAAAAGAGACCTGGGCATATTATTAGCCGCCTTATACAGTCAGTGGGGTCAGGGTCACAAGGCTCACAGGCTGCTTACAGAGCTGTCGCGTCAGTTGCCGGATGACATTGCCGTCAAACGCCAGCTTCTTAAAGAGCAATGGGTGAAAAAAGACCCTCACAGGGCCCAACAGCTTGTAAATGAAATCAAGCGCATCGAGACCCGGCAGGGCTGGCAGTGGCGTTATGAACAGGCAAAGTTATGGTTTCTGGCAGAAGACTTTGAGAATCGCTATCCCCGGATAATTGCCTTGCTGAAGGAAAACCTCGCTGCCAATCCTGCCGACCAGGCCGGCAGAATGCTTCTGGCTGCGGCTTATGACAAGGCCGGACAGTTGCAATTGGCCATAGCTACGTACCGTGAAGCCCATAACCGCTGGCCGGATAATATAAGCATTATTGTCCAGACCGTAGCCGCCCTGTACAGAGCCAGAGAATACGAACAGGCAGACAAAATACTGAATCATGTCCTGACAACAAATGTTGCGCATCCTGAATTATCCAGGCTCAAATTGGAAAGTTGCATTCGTCAGGGAAGGTGGGATTCAGCTGAGACTGTTCTTGAAGATTTAGCCCGCAAAGACCCCAATAACTACGATTTTGCTTTGGCACTTGCGCTGCTGAAAACCAGGCGTAATAATTATGCGCAGGCAGAAGAATTGCTCAATTCGCTCAAAGCACAGCATCCCGAATTATTAGCTGTAACTGCCGCACTTGTGGAACTGAATATTCGCCGGAACAAGACAGAAGACGCCCTTATGTTTTGTGACGAGGCGGTAAAGCAGCTTAATAACGCACCAGCCTATATTCTCCGCGGAAAAACCTATCTGCTGCTCGGCCGGAACAGCCGGGCAAAAAAGGACTTCGACCGGGCGGTTGCAATTGAGCCGCAAAATACGGCGGCATGGATGTGCAAAAGTGACTTTAATCTGGCCGTCGGCCAGGTCCAGCAGGCTGTCGATGATATAGCCAAAGTCCTTGCGCTTGGTCCCGCAAACCTTCAGGTTCAAAAACGCATGATAGCGGTTCTCTTATCTTCCGGCCAGTCGGAAAAAATACATAAAGGCCGACAGCTTCTTGAGAAAGCTCTGTCTGCCAACCCGAATGATACGGACTTGAGGTTATACAAAGTGCACTGTCTCCTGGCAAAAGCAACCGCTCCGGCAGTTGCACAGGCCGAGGATATTCTGTTAAACATCACACAACAGCAGCCGAAAGTTGCGAAAGCATGGGGCTGCCTGACAACAATCTATCTCCGTCAGGCAAAATTGGGTAAAGCTATGGATGCGGTTTTGTCAGGCCTTACTTACTCGGCAGGCAACAAGGGATTGCTGTTATTGAAGGCTCGGGCAGAGGCGAGCCGTTCAGCTGTATTGGCAATTTCGACCCTCAGGGCCCTCCATGAGCAACAGCCGCGTGACGCGGAGGTGGCATTGGAATTGGCCGACATTTACACCAAAACAGGTCAGGGCGAAAAAGCCATACTCCTGCTGGAAAACCTCCTGGCACACTGCCGCGAAAAGGAACGAACAGTGGTCAATACCGCACTTGCTGTTAACCTCTATAAGAACGGGTACCACAACCTGGCAAAACAAAACTTCAATATCTTGTACAGCCGCCAGGCCGACGACCCAAAGGTTTTACTGGCTGAAATGGAATTGCTTGCAGATGACCAAAAGTGGGAACAAATCAACCGTAAAGTTACGCATTGGCTTGAACGCTACCCCCACGACACTGATACTGTGGTTACTATCGTCGGAAAGCTTATAGCGGCGAACAACAGCTCCGCCCAAAACACAGCGGAAAACATACTTAACACAGTGCTCGACCGCAATCCTGATTGTCTGGAGGCAATGAACTCGCTGGCCGTTCTTTTGCAGACAACGGGCCGCATTGAGGAATCCGCGAAGCTCTACAGACGAATCCTCGAGATTAAAGGCGATGCTTTAATAGCAGTTAACAATTTGGCGTGGATACTATGCGAGCAGCATCAGTACACACAGGCTCTTGAACTGGCCCAGAGGGGCTTGGAAATAGCGCCCGAGTATATCGACCTTATTGATACGCGAGGCGTAATATACTACAGGCTTGGGCAGCACCGTAAGGCGGTTGAGGATTTTGCCCGATGTATACGATTGTATCCGAAAAACCGCCGCGCATCGGCTGTTGCGCATCTGCACCTGGCGATTGCACTGGCACAGTTGGGCCAAGACGGTAAATCCATCGAGAACCTTAAAAAAACGCTTGAGCTGAACAACAAGATTGGAGGCTTGTCACCTGAACAGGTTAAGCAAGCTCATCATCTCTTAGGAAAATTATCGGGGAACGATAACTATGGTCCCGTCACCTATTAACGACAATATCAAAAAGGAGGATGCGCTCTTTAAACGGCCCAAAGGTATACTTCTTGATGAAAAACAGTGGCTCTATCTTAAAGAACGGTACCACATGACTCCACGGGAATTACAGGTAGCAATACTTGTTTGCCGGGGATTTAACAATAGTGAAATATCCAAGGCCTTGAAGATAAGGCACGGAACAGTGAAAACCCACCTGCGAAATCTTTACAAAAGGGTGCGAGTTGAAAGCAAAATTTTATTATTGTTAAGATTTTTTGAAGACGTCAAGAGGTTTTACATCTCCTCAAAACCAGGTACCACGCCCATTACCATATCAGAGCTCCCATTGCGACCCGAAGTTACTCGTGAAGCTGCCGAGAAAAAATCACACAATAACGTCTGACATAGGGGTTATTCCTATACAAACAAGGGTACTTCATCCTATAGCAAAAAAAGATTTGACCCTGATTTACTATAATTTTTTGTTTGTTATCATAATACTGAAAATTTGGGGATAAGCAAAAACAGAGCGTGAAACCACCAAATTCAGGAGATAAACAATAAATAAAAAGCTCATCACCCCCCTCCGCTAAGCTGGGTTTGACAGCCCCGTATAGGGGCTGTCAATCCCGGTAAATATGGTGAAGGGGTTCGAAGTCGCAAAGAGAGGAACCGGCCGGTGCGGGCTGCAGTGTATATATTTTGCAAAGGATACCGGCAAAAAGCCGCACACAAGCTTTGCAATGAAAACTGAACGCAAAAACTTACTTAAAGCAAGTGCTGCCGCAGCGGCATGTGTGCTGATGGTGCTGATAACCTCTGCCGTGGCAAGTCCGACCGTGGATAATCAGATGCTTTGCTTTGCTGGCGACCCCCTTGTGCCCGGCACATACAGCACAGTAAAAGGCTTTGAGTGTCCTGATACCAGCCTCGCTGCAATAGGTCGGAAAATCACATTATTATCTACCGACCGCCTGTACCCGCCTGATTCTCACAAAACCGATGCAATTTCTTTGCCTGCCGTACCGGCAGCTGTGCTGTTAGTTCTAACTGGTTTCCTCTGTGTATCATTGGTCAGAGACCGCAAGGTTTGGCTGGGCCTGTTAACAACACTGTTATGGGCATCTCAGGGCGGCGTTAGAACTGTGCCCAGGCTGGCCGGCTATTTGCACCGTGGAACATCTGTTAATTGCCTGAAGACAACAAAGCCACTTAATTTATGTTCGTTCGAGAACAGTTCGCGAACTCGACCTGACCTCGAGGGCACTGGTTACATAGGTTTGCTTCGTCATCTGAATGGTATCCCTGAAGCGAAAGCAACAGCCGAACGTTTGTACAAACTCAGCATCCCCGATATCTTCGTTCAAAACAGGCATTTCTTCCACCGACCCCAGCCAGCAGCAAAACCGCCATATTCTCTGCCAATAACAGCATCAAAGCGCTTTGTTTCAATAATCGAACAACGCTGTTATTTCAGACCTCGGATTATCTTTTCGAACCTTTCACGCGGTCCGCCGGTTTTTGTTGGTTGCGATACGGCTTTTTACACCACTAAAGTTTTTTAAATAAAGGTTTATGTTGTGTGGACAAAAATTTAGGTAAATGATTATGAAAACTTTAACGTTAGTCAATCTACTGGTCCTTACGGCAGTTACCTGTGCTGTTGCAGCCCCCACGACAATCACCTATACCGGCCAGCCGGTGCAAGTGCTGACCGTACTTGACAACTTCTGGTGGGACGGGCAAGCCCCTATTTCAACCCAATGGCAGCTTTTCCCTGTTGACAATCCATACCCCGGCGGCCACAGCGCATACGACCAGGCCCTGGTGGACGGATTGATTTCCAGGGCAACATTGACTGTAGTAGCCGATGATTTGGACCTTGGCAACTCCGCTCATCTTTGGTTCAAGGACAAAGCGGGTGTGTGGCACTATCAGGATAGATATGGTAATACAATGTGGCTTAACAGCATGACTTTTTCCGACCGATACGGGGTAAAGCCGGGTTTGGGCAACGACGATGATATTATCGACGGCCGGAACAGCCATCTGACTTCTACAACTTTTGACCTTGACCCGAGGTGGTTGGACCCGGTGGCCGTCAGTGTCAAACTCAATTGGGTGGTTCGCGGCGGCTTGAATCAGATGGAAGTGGAAACTGCACGTCTGGATGTAAGTTCATATACTTCCATGCTTCCCGCACCCGGCGCGATTTTGCTGGGCAGCATAGGCGTAGGTGTTGTCGGATGGTTGCATAGGCGAAGAACACTGTAAGGATGAGAAACCGCATCTCGCGTCCGAAGCGGGGAGCTTGTCTCCGCTTCGGACGCAATGCAGGCAGGAAGCCTGCCGTAGCAAACAAAAAAGCGTTCGGCTAATCAATGCTCGGCGATGGTGCAGAATTGCATCAATTCGTCCACGTTTGCAAGCCCCACGCAGATTGATGTGTCTGATGCGCCATAATATATCTTCAGCTGTTTACCATCATCTTCGAGTATGGCCCCACAGGAAAAAACCACGTTATTGACATCGCCGACTCTCTCGTAGTATTCCCGCGGCGAAAGAATAGGTATTGCGCTTCGACATACCACCTTCGAGGGGTCGTTTTTGTCCAGCACCGCTGCGCCGAGTCTGTAAATGGGGCCACCCGAAGCTTCTTTTACTCCGTGATAGATAATTAACCATCCGTCTTCGATTTTGATTGGCTGTGACGAGGCTCCGATTCGCCAGCAATCCCAGTGGTCGTCCCGAACCGTCATAACGCATCGGGAATTACCCCACGTGATGAGGTCATCCGAGTATGAAATCCAGATATTTCCGTGGCCGCCTGCAACCGGCCTGTCCAGACGTGCATATTTGCCGTTTATTTTTTCACCGAACAATACACCATCCTTGTTTTCAGGTTCGGACACAAGTGCAATCCGCTCGAAATTCTTAAAATCGGTCGTTTTCGCCAGTGCCAGAAGCGGCCCGTACATCGAAACAGCCGTATACATTATGTAATATATGTCGTCAATTTTGGTTATACGCGGGTCTTCTATGCCTTTTTTTTCATATTCCTTAAAACAGCCCGGATGCTTGCAGGGCGTCATTACCGGCTCAGGCTCAATTTCGAAATGGTAGCCGTCATCACTGCGTGCCAGCGCAAAAACCGATCGTCCCGTCAGGTCTTCGATACGTAAAAGCAGGATATATTCGTGATTGTACTTGGCGCTGGCCGCGTTAAACACGGTGTTACAGGGAAATGGTATGTCCTCGATAGTCAGCAACGGATTGCCTTCCCAGCGACGGACTATGTCATATCTGAATCTTTTTACCATGTCGCAATCACTCCTTACGTGTAAAAATATTTAGCTCAAACATTTTGTTTTTTATTATTTAGCCGGACTCTCTCGGCCCTGCTGGACCCTGCTTTGGGCAACCGCCTGTCTGAGAGCCCGCCGCGCCACACGGGTAATAAACACGGTCGCTGTTACCGTAAAGCCCAAACCCACCCATAAGAAAACCTTTTCCGGCACGCTTGTGACGTTCTTGTCTGCAGCAGCTGCAGCAAGTGAGCTCAAACCGGTACCGATATATACGTACATAATTGTACCTGGTATCATTCCAAGCCAAGACGCCAATGCATACTGCCGGAACGATACCCTTGTTAGTGCATAGGCATAATTCTGAAGATTAAACGGAATTACCGGGCTAAGTCTTGTCAACAGAACTATCTTGAAGCCCTGTTGTCCCACCGCTTCATCTATGGCGGCGAACTTCGGATTCGCCGCCACTTTTCGCTCTACCCAGTTTCGCGCAATTCCACGCCCGATTAAAAACGCTGTACACGCCCCTAAAGTACTGCCGATGGAAACTATAATAATTCCGACTACCAGATGGAAAACAAATCCGGCTCCCAATGTCAGAACCGACCCCGGCAATAAAAGCACACAGGCAGCAATGTACAAAGCAATTACCAAAACAGGCCCCCAGAAACCCAGACCCCGCGTGAACTCCAGCACTTTTGTCAGCCATTTGTCGACGGGGAAAAACGCTATAAGACAAACCAGGGCACTGATTATTGCAATACCGATAATTACCTTATACAGCTTCATAAATTTTGCCTGCGACCGGCCGTTCTACGTGCCTTGCTAATAAGTTTTACGAAAAAGTTTTTTTGCAGGTTGTCTATGTAACATCTTTTTGCCGGCTGGCGCACCGCATCCGAGTAAGAGGGATATGCGTGAATTAACATAGCTATCTTGCTGAAGTTCAGCCCGAGGAATTTCGCCAGCTGGGCTTCGTGCATCAATTCTGCGGCACTGTGGCCCAATATGTGTATGCCCAACAGCTTGCCCGAACCGTCGCAGATAAATTTACTCATGCCATTTTCAGCCAAATCGGTCTTTGCGCGGTCTACATCTTTGTGCTCACATCGGTAAATTCTCACCCTGTCGCCATACTGCTGTCTTGCCTGCGCTTCGGTCAGTCCCGCATGTGCAAGTTCAGGGTCGGTAAACGTACACCACAAGACATTTCTGTAATCGGTTCTTCTTATGGGTAAACCAAAACAGGCGTTGGTCGTAGCGATTATCGCTTCGTATTCGGCTATATGAGTAAACAGGTACGGCGGCACCACATCGCCGGCGGCATAGACATTTTTTGCCGTTGTTCTAAGATGCTTATCGACCGCTAAACCCCTGGCATCATAATCAACACCGGCCTTTTCCAAAGCCAGCTGGTCAACGTTCGGTTTCCTGCCGACGGCAACCAGAATCGCATCAGCCTCAATTTCTCCGGTACCTTGTTTGTTTTCAATTTTAGCTGTAATTTTACCCTGCTGCTGGACCAAACTTTTTGTGTGTGTTTCGGCCAATATAGTTACCCCTTCTGCCTGTAGAATACCGGCCAGTCTGTTGGCCAGCTCAGGGTCTTCTTTTTTGAGAATCTGACCCGACCTGAGAATTACAGTAACTTTTACGCCCAAACGATTCATCGCTGCAGCAAGTTCGATGCCCACAGGACCTGCGCCGAGAATAATCATGGACTTTGGCAAACTCTCAAGGTCAAAGATTGTTTCATTTGTCAGGTACGAAATATTCTCCAGCCCCTCAATCGGCGGTATTAAGGCACGGGAACCGGTACAGACAATAAAATTCCTGGCCGATAAGACCCTGTCTCCTAATTCTATTCGGTGGTTATCGAGAAATTGTGCCTGGCCAAACAAAACATTTATACCTTCGTTTTCAAAGCTTTCAGCTGTATGACATGCCGCGTCAGCCTCAACAACGGCCCTCACATGTGACATAACCTTGTCCGCGGTAATCTCTACAACTCCAACAGGCGACAGTCCGAACTTCTCCAATCGTTTTATCTGGTGGGCAATGTTAGCTGATTTTATCAGTGTCTTGCTGGGTATACACCCGAACCAGGTACAATCACCGCCTATCTTTCTCTTTTCTATCATTGCCGCCTTTTTACCCAGTGCGTTTGCCAGCTTACTGGCTACCATACCCGCAGGCCCTGCCCCGATTACTATGAAATCATAATCAAACATTTTTACCGACCCCCTGACATAAAAAGTATTCTTTCTGCTAAAAGCTCGTATTCCGGTTGCGCAGGAGAAATGTCTGCAAGTCCTCCAGAGTGTCCACATCCCGCAAATGCGGCAACAGGGCTGTATTTACCTTGTGCTGGTTCAATACGGCAAATGTTTGCTCAAGAACTTTGTTGCTGCCCCACGTAATGCCTTCGAATGCCTGCGGCACAAAGGTATCGGCCCCGAAGCCTATCAAATAATACCCGCCGTCAACACTTGGGCCTATCACTACATCGTGTTTATTCAGGGCCGTAAAAGCCCGATTAATCAAATCGGCCCTCAGGTCGGGAACATCTGAGCCGATGAGTACCGCGTTTTTAAAGCTCTCCTTAAAAACCCTTGCGAAAGCATTTTTCATCCGTTCTCCCAAATGCTCGCCAGCTTGTTCTGCGTAAGAATAATTATTTCCCAGCCATTTCCGAAACTTATGCTCGGTGTCAGCAGGCGTAAAAAATATTTTCAAGTTCACTGGCGCAGTTTCTAAACCGGCCAAAAGCCCTGTTACCAAATGCTTGTAGATTCTCGCAGCCGTTATCTGCCCAAGGCTGTTAGCGAGTCGGGTTTTTACCTGTCCGTGAAAAGGGTATTTTACAAACAAAATCAGGCAGTTATGATACTGGCTGCTCATGTGTTCAACGTCCTATCCCCTGTTAGTTAAGGCACCGGTTGCCGTCGATATACCAGGCACAGGCCTTTGATATCTCGCGATATTCGACATGTCAGGCACCTCGTTTTATCTGTTTGTTGTGCCGGATTTGTTTTTATACTTGACCAGGCTGTTGCTGCAGAGCCTGTAGAATCTGGCCAATTTGTACGGACTAAACCCCACCCGATATAACCCCACGAGTACTTGATTCCGGATGGTCGTGTAGACAGCTCCTTCAGTCTCCCATCGACGAGCCGATGTTCTCACACAATCAGGCAAAATCACAATCTTGTCGCCGCTTTTTTTTATCCGACGCATTAACTCCACGTCTTCCATCAGCGGTATTGCCTTGAATTTATCGATTTTTTCAAAATAATCCCTTCTGATAAAGACTGCCTGGTCTCCGTACGGAACCCTGTTCAACCGGCAGCGAAGTGTGGCCAGTGCCGCGATGCATTTTAAAAAAAGTCTGTCAGAATCTATCTTGAGACCAAAAGCCCCGCCTACATATTCCTTGTTTGCAAGTACACGCCTGATTTTTTCAAATGCATCTGTGGGAAGTCGTGTATCAGTATGCAGAAAAATCAGGATTTCTGCCTTCGCCAAAGCCGCCCCGGCATTCATCTGACTGCCTCTGCCTGTGTCTGCTGTTATGGCTGCGACATTTTTATCTTCGATAGCTTTGATTGTTTTCCTTCGCCGGTCACCGTCCACAACTATTATTTCGCAAATAGCTTCGGCATCTGCACAACGCAAATGTTTGATTGCAGAATTGATTTGGTCTTGTTCGTTGAGTACGGGAATAATTACCGAAAACTTGTAATCACAAGGTCGTTTTGCTGACTTTTGCGTGGCCGGATTGTCACTTCTTTTCCACACCTGCCCGCAATACGTTATATCCCGCCCAGGCCATAGGGGACATGCTTGTTTTATACATTCTTTGTTACTTGAGTACTGGCGGCACTTAAGCTTGCCTGCTGCTTTAAGCTGGACACCAATATACCTTTTGCTCAAATAGCCGGCTGTTTTCAGCGCCACCCAGCAATCCCGCTGGCAACAGCGCCCAGCTTTGAATTTGGCTATCTCGCCAAGCACCTCGGAGGTGGCTTTTTGAACTTTCTGCCTTTTCTCACCAGTGCAGGGGTCGGCACCTAATATCAGCGAGAATGCTATTCCCACACTCCCTGCAGCCCCGCAGATACCCCAGAAAGCACACGAACCGCCTGCAATGCCCTTGCCACGGTCAATAGCGGTTAAAATGTGCTCCTTGCTCAATTTACCCGAAACATTTTTATATACGGTAAGAATAACAGCCGGCACCATACAGTGATGCTCTGGTCCATGCATAGGAAACCTTGGGTGGCTGCGGATTTTCTCCATAAGCGCCAGCATGTCCGTGTCCCTGCCGGCAAGACAAACTTTTTTTATAACAGATATAGCGCTGCTGGCGTGACAGTCGTCGCAGACAAAGTGCCCCGCATTACAAACGGAATTACCATAACTTTTCTTACCGCAAAAACAACACCTCATCTGCCGGTCAAGTTGAAGGTATTCAATCTCGGCTCCGCAGACCATACAGCCTGTAGAATATTTGTGTTCTTTTAAGGTTGTCCTTACAACTTCTCCGGTCTTGTCAAAACAAGTGCATGTATCTTTAATTTGAATGTTCGAGACATTACCGCTGGTATCAAAAGTAAAAAGCGATTCGTCGGTCGACAGGTTTTTCGAAATCTGCGTCTGCGTTGTGATGCCGCGGGCAAGTATTTGCCCGTCCTCGGTTATAACGGCCGCAAATGGTCCGCGGTACATTATGTCCGTGCTTCTCTGCTCAGCCGGTTTGCGGGCACTGTAGGTAATGGAAAAAAACCTGTGACCTTCGACTTCTCTGTAGAAAAATCTTCTGACTACTTTGGCCGCTTCGAAGCCCACGTCAGCCAGCAGCGAGAACAAGTCGCTTTGCCCAAGTGCACCCCCGATACACTCACCTCGAAGTTTCTCGTTGTACTTAATGGAAAGGCTAATATCTTCATCATAGGTAATATCGGATATAACAAGCCTGCCGCCGTTTTTTAAGATTCTGAATATTTCCCTGAAAGTTTTTCTTTTGTCCGACGAAAGGTTTATAACACAGTTGGAGATAACGGCATCTATTGTTTCAGACTCAAGCGTCGTATCTTCAAGAAAGCCTTTTATGAAGTTGACATTGTCATAGCCCAGATTTTTCACAACCTCTTGTTTGGCTTTCTCTGCTATTTCCAGCATCTTGTCAGTCATATCAATACCGTACACTTTTCCCCTGGAACCAACTTGCTTTGCTGCTATAAAACATTCTACTCCTGTACCGCTGCCCAGGTCAGCCACGCTTTCGCCGACTTTCAAGTCGCAGTCCAGAACGGGACTGCCGCAGCCGTAGCATCTTATCCTTGCATCTTCGGGTATAAATGACAGGTCCACCCCTTCATAGCGGACAGGATTGAAAATAGCGGCCTTGGGTTTTTCAGCCGCCTCTGTATAAAACGATTTGACCGCCGTGCTGCCGCCCTCATCGCCAATTGTCAGCACACAATTTGAATGTGTAAAAGCCGCCTCGCCACTAATCTGACCGCACTGGTACAAATACTCGCCCATTCGTGCGACCATTCCAACGCTATCTTCCTTATCGAAGTTGTTGCCGGCCTCAGCCAGCAGTTTAAGTACAACTTGGTTATAAAGATGCACATACGGGTCGTACCCTGCAAGCTTGCCTGAGCTTATGTAGCTGTGGTCTATGTCTCCGCCTCCGACAAAAAAACGCAGCGGATTTTTCCTGTAATTATCACTGTCAACAAGCGAAGCCTGCCGCACTTTTTCAAGCACAGCGCTGTTTTTCCATACCGTTTCGATACCTTCACTGATGCCGCCTGCAGCCAAACCTTCCTCACCCACCAGCGCCGGCGAAGGATATATTTTGCCCTCCGGCCCCACAGCTAACGATTGCCAGCCTGCATTGGTAAGGTCATACCTGGTGCCGGGCACGCAAAAAACCTGCGACCTTATAATCTCAATATTGTCAATAAGAACGTTATTTTGTCTGCCTTTGTCGTAGGCACGCAGCAACTCGGCGCCAATTTCCCGTGCACCAACAAAATTGGCCCCGCTTTCCTTGCCTTTCCTGAAAAGCCACAGATAGTGAACGTTTTTTATCTTAAGGCTGCCTGCCAACTCCACAATACTTGACATTTCCGTTACGTTGTTATTCGTAACGGCCATTGCCAGGGTCGTGTTACAACCGGTACCCTGCAGAAATTTGATACTGTCAACAACCTTCGCGAAATTACCCGTGCCCCTGATAGCATCGTGATTATCACGCAGACCGTCCAGACTCACCTGCAAGTGCAGCAGTTTACGATTTGTCGTTAGCAGCCATCCCCTGAATTTCTTAATCCCAATACCATTGGTGAGAATAACCAAATGGGCCGTGTGCTTTTCTAATATTTCCTCGCAAATGTCAGCTAAACCTTCGTACATAAAAGGCTCGCCCCCTGTAAAATAAAATATTTCGCAACCGAGCCTTTCAGCCTCTCTTATTGAGCTGACAAGTTGTTCGCGAGTCAGCTGCAATTTTTCCGACGGCCCTGAACAGAACATGCAATGCCGACATTCAAGATTGCAGCGATTTGTAATGTGGAACCAGCACTCTTTTAGTGTATCAAGCGAAAGCTTGTCGTATCGGCCGTCATAACCGCAAGCTTCCGGGCCGGTGATTCTTGACATAAACTGCCCAATCAGAAAAATCAACTGCTCAACCTTTTGACCGCTTGCGATGCTTTCAGCCTTTGCAGCCTCATAGACTGATTTACCTGCCAGCAGCAATCGAAGAATGTAGTCGGCCCGTTCGGTCGGTATAAACCAGTCGGGTTTTTCGGGATATATATAAATAGGCACCCCATCAAACTCCAGGCGTTTGTATCTGCAAATGTGTGAGAGCTGTTTATCCATGACCAATCACCTTTTGCCTGACAAATATCTCCAACAAAAATGCTCGCCGCCAAAGTTATGCTATTGACCTTTGAATATTAAATGGAACGTTACTGTATAAACAAAGCAAAGATGTCATTCCCGCGGAAGCGGGAATCCAGCCGTTTTATTAGCGTTTTCTGGACTCCTGCTGGAGTTTATCCCGC
>SDBT01003017.1_pt1 | contig 29238 bp, 16 predicted proteins | sample 2277101 | NCBI WGS metagenome assembly SDBT01 (sample SAMN10404973, study PRJNA504765) | marine sediment metagenome | isolation source: marine sediment core GS10_PC15, 103 cmbsf | place: Arctic Ocean: Southern Knipovich Ridge | collected 2010
ACTGATTGATCTAATCCCAAAAAGAAATTCTCAATCTCCAAAGAATCACTAGAGGTAACTCTAAAATCATAAGTCAAAGAAGAGGAATTTCCGTCAAGATCAGTAGCCTGAATGGTTCCAGTAACTGTCTCTCCGAATGTGAATTGACCAGTTGGATTATATGTATAATCGAATCCATTAGACGTGTTAGAAACTCTTGAGAACGTACCGTCAGTAGCAGTATCGTTCTGTATCTTGGTAGCTCCATTTAGAAGAAGCTTTACCGTAGAGGGATCAACCCCAGAAGCGTCGTCTGTCAGGCTAAAGAGAATATCCGAATTAGCAGATACCTCGGTAGCAGCATCAACGGGCTCAGTAGGAGTAATAACCGGAGGGGTAAGATCAGGCGCACCGGAAATAGTTGCCTCAAGACTACCAGATCCAACTATAGTGAACTCATAACTACCCACTCCCAAATTACTGACCGCAGCCAAGTCTGCAAATGTACCTGTAACAGTTACCGTGGAGCCGGGCGCGAGGGTACCAGGGGCCGGCTGGAAAAGATATTCAATATCGTTAGGAGCATTTATTGTCTTAAACGCAACTGGAAAGGCTGTACCGGTAATTGTTGTACTCGCCGTTACAATCTGGAGACCGTCTACAAATACATTAATGGTTCCTGGATCTAGAGCCGATGAGATATCCTGAATGTGGAACTCAAGATTGGTGGTCTCGGAAACGTTTCTCGTTCCAGACGCGGGGTCTAGTTGAGCAAAGAATGGTGGAGACAGGTCTACTTGATTAACGTTGTCCGAACCGGAGATGGTAAACGGTATAGTCTCTAATCCAAATTGGTCAGTCCCAATGGGGTGGGCAGTACTTACATGGGCCGTACCCTCAGTTTTTACTAATTGATTTTGAGGCAGAGTTACTGTTACGCCTACGTCATCTAGTAAGGAATCAGCGGCACTGCCGGTGTCATCAAAGATAAAGAAGGTGCGAATCTCATCAAACTCAAAGGTGCTGAAGTCCAAATCTTGTTTAATGTTTCTTGCAACCCCATTAAATATATCTTCTTGCAAACCAGTTATGGTCTTGTCCGATATAGGACCTTGAGTTACTTGGGAGGGCTCAGGGGGAGTACCCAACCCAGACGCCCTATACCTTATATTAGCTTTTTGTTCGGAACCCAAAAAGAAAATAAGGTTGGACTGAAATTGTTGATTAGAATTAATTTGGCTAAGACATAGAGAAAATCCAAAAGTATCTAATTGAGATGAATTTACTTTCCTAGTTCCAAATTTAAACTCTTGCTGCAAAAATAGGGCAGCAGTGGGTGATCGGGACTTGATGTACGCCATACGGCTACCATCAACTGGAGAGACGGGGTTCGAATCATCAAACCCCACCCCTGTAGGCTGACTAGTAACTACAGTAATGTCTGTTGCACCGCCGGTACCAGAGACCGTCCATCCGCTGAACCCTTGTTCAAAACTACCATTAGTTATGATCTGGGATTTTTCTGCCTCAGGATTACTTTCGTCACCCCTATCAGTAACAATGAAAGCGCTCCGAGAAGTATTTTTGAAGGGATCAAAGGTAGTAATATCTGCTCTACTGAAAATCAAGAACTGCTCAGCTTCGCTAATATCTCTCAAGGTATTTGGGTCAAGTTCAGACGGTGTAAAGAAAAATGGAGACCGATCAAAGAATCTTTCTACAGTACCAGAGGTTCCTATAACACCTGTAAGGAAAATGCTACGACTAAAATCCTTTGGAAAGATTACAAACTTTACCCCTGCGGTAGTTGCGAACTGCGAAGGGTTAATAATATGAGTGTCTTGGGCTGCCCCCGTAAACTGCAAGACTTCGTTGGCAGACGTTATTCCTCCAAGCTGAGCAATAATATTGGAGCTGGTTACTCCGCTTGCTTGAACTACCGCGTAGATCGTACTTGGTGCAGCGCCCTGGACCTCTAAAGTCTTAGCCTCAATCCCTGAGCCCGCAACGACAGCTGTTGACTGTACTAGATCAAATCCCGGAAAGGACATGAATCCTGGTAGGGAGGGCAATGAAAGTCCTCCTTATACCTCAGTCACTGTGGCCGTAATGGTGCTGACACCAACGGTACTTCCTACTGTAAACTCGCTTGTAGCTCTACCGCCAGAAACTGTAGTATCTGAAGATGGGGCAATCGCCCCGTCTCCCGTAGTAACTTGGAACGTAACAATTTTACCGTTCAAGGACTCGCCCCAAGCATTAATAACATCCGCATTAACGAAGGTCTGTTGGGCTGTACCTGCAGGCAACGTGATATTTTCCGCATTAACTGCCATGAAAGCAGAAATTCTGTCATCTATATTAAAAGCTTGAAGGTTGGTAGATACGTCCACGTAGTACAGGGCATCAAAATCATTTTGGTCGTAGAATACCTTGAAATTATTAGTGATACTGTATCCAGACTGATCTAGAAGAACTTCTTTAGAGTCCGTAGTATTAACTAAAGTATCTTTGTCAATAGTTCTCAAATGAATAATATCAATGGAATCTTCAAACTCATGATAGGTCAAAAAGGGAAGTCCCCCAATGCCTGATTCTCTAGTCCAAGCGAAGCTGTGGGTACCATCTTTAGGAATAGTTCCCTCTAAGCTAATAGTGGCATTACTACCATCTTCCGACGATAGAGAAACGTTGTTCGGGTATTTATATAGAGTAGTATCTATCTTTATATAGATGGAACCTCCGCCAGTACCCGACTGAGTCACCGCAATCTGCACTCTTCCGTCAAGGAAACTATTGTAGGTCCTACTAGGATCTCCAATAACATCAAACGCAGAAATGACATTGGGACTTCCAGTTAAATCCCCCTCATTATCAGTCTTTTCAACAGTAAACACATTAACATCGGGAAAAGTTCCGGTTGCTGCAGGTATAATAGTGAAATCATCTGCAGATATATTTACTGTACCGTTAGTATTTGAGGCTAACTCTATATTTATTACATTCCCAACGGTGCCTATAGTTCGTGGGCTGGTAAAAACTGAGCCGGTAGTATAACTAGTTCCGCTTCTATCAATAGACAAAGCTCCTGTAATCGTAGGTTCTTTCTTAACATTTTCCGTAACGAGATCAAAGGTGAACTGCTCACCATTACTAGGATCGGCCGTACAAGAGATCAAGAACTCGAGCGGGGTGGTAGCATCAGTAGCTTCGTCATAAAGAATACCCGTCGTAGCATCTGCCAGAGCCCCTGTTTCAGTACCTGTAACAGTCCAAACAGAACCATTAAATGCTACAGTAAAAGAGTCAGTTCCCGAAGCAGAATTGTGCCATAGTGGGCGAGCATCTCGGAAAGTACAAGAGGCAGTAGAATTAGAAAAACTTTCAATAGCGCTTGCAAAGAAAACTCCGGACGTAACTGGCGATTGTTCAAATCCCACGCCCTCTTGAATGAAAGTCTTATTGTCTTCATCTAAAGCTCTCATTACGAACCACATGTTTTCAGTAGTTACAGTCTGGGGATTAGTCTCTATAGAGGCAGTGAAGTCGTCTAAGGTATAGGTAGTCTCTAGCTGGCCTTTACCCGTAGAAACATTGTACGTGAGCTCATCTCCTGTCCTCAGAAAGGCGGAATTAGTGCTACTTTCTGTCCATCGGCCCGGATTAAAGGCCGAAGTACCTGAAGCAGTACCTGCATCCCCATCACTAAAATCATCAGCTAAGGCAATAGTTGATGTTCCCGTAGTCTGGTCATTAAACCTAATGGTATAGAAAATACCATTAATGTTATCATAGGCAGCATCAAGAATATTATCCTGTTCAAAAGTAAATGTACTAGCTAAAGACCCATCGGTATCAAAGTAACTGATAGTGGGGGTCAAAGGGGCAATAATCTCAATCTCGGTAATTCCATCAAAAATGTCGGCCGTAGAATGCTTGAGTCTCCAATGTGGAAGTCCCGCAGTAGTAGTGTCCACAGCAGGAATTCCCACAGTAACGGTGTATTTAAACTGGTTTCCTCCATCACTAGTGGCTACGATCTCTGAAGTAACCGCCGACACGGCCGCATCGAAGTTGGAATCGTCAAATTCAGATTCGGTATTGTTCAAACTTGTTTGGACAGTCCAATTACCAGTACTTGTATCGATTGCAGTTAGAGAATAAACTACAACGGACGTGGTGCTAACTAAGGTGCCAAAAGAAATTGTTATTTGGCTTACTCCGGTAGTAGAAAAAGCAACGAAGGAACTATCAATATATTCAGGCCCATCTATATTAACAGAACCAGAGGCCGTAAAGGCTATAGCCGTAATAGGCTGGGGTCTTTGCAACACTAATCTAACGAATTGGGTTCCATTATGAATGCTTCTATTTACGTCGGATACGGAGCTTACCACGCCGTCGCTGTAGTAACTAGCCATATCTTTAGTAGTATCTGTGGGGCTAAGTTGCCCTTGTTGAACGACCACTGTTTTCCTCCTACTCCGACCTCAGTATTCTAGGCCTGACGAACACTTTTCTTAATTTGTTATCTATTCTTACTTCCAATGTAGAAATATCAATCCCATCAACATCCCCATAGACCTCAAAACAGAGGCCTGTGGTATTGTCCACAAACGTTGCGCACTGAAGAGGATCAAAATTAAGGAACTCCGGTATGGAACTTTCCTCTACCCGGAAACAGCACACAAAAAGCGTTGAATTTTCTGCCTCTGAAATATCAGTGGCTTCTATTGCAACACTAACGTTGGAATCAAAACGAAAAGGCTCGTTCGGGTGCGCCCAAGTAACCGTGAAACCGCTACCAGAGGCGGTGGTAATAGGGTCAAAGGTTAAACCACTACAAACAGGAATACCCTCTATAGAAAATTTAATCGAATCTTGGGTCACCCCATCCCCAACATCTAATACAGAAAAGACTACGGGTTCTCTAACGTCAACATTTGTGTCATCACACTCTGGACTCAACAGTGCTATGACTGGAGGGCGGGTATCTTCAACAGTGTCCCACTGGCACCGATAAAAAAAGTTGTTGGGGGGAACTGCATTGTCGCTAATAGTCAGAATAATAGTAACGGTAGATCCAAAATCAAAAGGATCGGGAGGATCAAAATCTAACTGAAGTCCTCCAACAATTGCGGTAACTGAAAAGTTAGAACTATTCTGAACGGCAGTTCCATTAACTGTAAATATAAGAGTTTCTACGTCAAAAAGAAACCCGAAATCCCGGATTCTCCATAAAATATTGGTAGTTACAGGATTTTTTATACTGTTGCATTGTGGAAATACCAGCTCAGCAAAATCAAACTGTGTAAGGTCTATAGTATTGGTCTTCTGTGCTTCTTGTTCGATAGGATCAGACCCGGTAGTAGCTCGCCTAATAATTCTCTGTTCCATTTGAGAGAAACCGGTGGCAGCATCTCGAAGATTATTAGTAACAAAGATCTGTTGTTCTATGGGAGAGTCTGGCCCAGCGCTGTCTCTCTCTGTATTTTTTTGTTCTAGAAAACAATCGTCCGGCCTAGCCCCGTCCTTATTAAACGAATCCCCTTCTTGTTGTTCTATAGGTTTAGATAATTCTGTGGCACCTGATTTAGCTGTGGCTGCCTTTAGTCTTTGCTGAATCGGCCGAGAAGGAGAAGCTGTCGATGGGGTTGCGTCCAACTGTTCTATAGGACGAGTAGGAGACGGGCTGATGCCGTCCTGATTAGTACTTCTTTGACCTCTCTGTTCCACAATGGCAGTCATTATTTCAGAACCCATCATTTACCTCCTACAGTACATCTGCGGTAACATCCACAATAATATCACTGGTAGTAGAGCTAGGAGTATAAACAGTTTCGGCAACTCCTGAAACGTTGGTCACGGCGGAAGAAGGGCTGAAAGTCCCTGGTATACCTGGATCACTTAAAGAATTAATGGCAGCACTCCATTGAATAGTCTTGTTGAAAACTGGAAAGTTAAACTGGTCTCTAACGCGTGTCGTGATAGTTATAGTATTACTATCAGGGAAGGGTAGAACAAATCGGTTGGGTAAAAAATCCATAGCGACAGAATTTACAAAGGCTGCGGTGGGTTGGGTTTGGAAATTGAATGTACCTCCAAAGCTAGTAGTCGTAAGAACCCCATTAGACAAAGTTTCCGTAGTTTCTCTATCCTGAAGCTTAAGGAATTGGTTATTGTCAAAATCGGAAATCATGTCAAAGACTTCGATAGGAGTAATCTTGTCATCTTCTACCAAGTTAGATTCTTGAGAAGCTGTCAAATCGAAAGTAGGATTGGTTATATTTATCTCTAAGATCTGGAAAGTACTTACCCAGGACAACGTGGTATCATCAAAATCTGCAGCAGAAGCTGCTGTATATCTTCCTCCTGAATCTGAAAAGTTCTGAAACTTAGCAGGGTATGCAAAGTTAACTAGCGCTCCTTTGTTATCTGCTGAACCTCCAAAAGTATGGTCATTGAATAGAAAGATAGTCTTGTGCAAATTAACGGGGTCTTGGGACAAATAACTATTCTCTAAACCTCCTAATTTTCCAAAAGTTACATCCTTTGTAGTGGAGTTAACTCCTACAACAGTAACTTCCTCTTCATTTCCTATAAACCCGCCAAAACTGCTAGGTCCAAGATACAATTTAGTTCCGGGAGTAACATTATCCACATCGTTTAATCGTATAGTATTTACTCCTTGAAGAAAGGAATTATTAAGCTCCCGATGGTAATGTTCTATGGCAAAAGCTTTGGCCTCCCACCTCATATTAGGGGCGTTGATAAGGGTCAGTTCATCTAGCCAACGAAACTCAAACGGAGTAACGTTGGGAAGGGCTGCTGTCTTGAAAGGAAACAGTCTCCACCTCTTAATAACTATTCCTAGATTAGAGGGGAGGTCTTCTAGAGTCCAAAAGAAAGTACCATCAAAATGAAGTTCCGTTATAGGAGTTCGGAACGTAGACTTGCTAACTGGAAAAGTATTGACCACTGTTCCATCAGCCTCTACCTGTATCAAAGCCTGCAGGCTAAAGCTACAGCTGTAGAAGAATCCAGTTGTAGGCCCTAACGAAAAGTTGGCATCGGTTAGTCTGACATTCAGTGGCATTCACGACTCCTCACCTCTACGCGATGGTAACCGTTGCGGAAATTGTAACCAGTCCCGCGGTATCTCCAGTCGTATAGGTTACCGTTGCCTGCCCACTACCGTCCAAGGAAATCTGACCCGTATCACTCAAAGCAGAACCCGTACCTCCTCCAGAAGTAGAGAACTGAATGGTAGAAGCAGGGCTAGTTACAAACGGGAGAACATATTGATCTGTAACAGTGGCTACAATCAAGGAAGTAGATGCCCCGCTGTCTGCCGCAAGAATTGCCGGGGTAGCAGTTAGAGCAATAGCGGTTGGGAAAGGAACAAACGTAGCCAACTGATAATTAAACGTAGTTTCGGTAGACTCTTCACCATTAATATTAAACTTTTTCTGGAGACGAAAAATAGTAGCTCCCTCAATTCCTATATCTGAGACATCAAATACCTCGGTAGTATCAATACTAAGGTTATTCTGCAAGGCTGATAATTCAATAGGTAGATTACTGTTCAAGACATCTACAAACAAGAGATTGGTGGTTCTAATAAATACCAGATAGGGTTTATTATTAGTAGCTAACGATCCGGTAAATGAAGTTAATTCATGATAGGTGGTAGCATTAATACCTAGAAAAGCTCCGCCCGAAGTACGACCTAGTATAGAACCTGCCAAAGAGCTTGCTTTATACAATGCGCCTACCCCGAGAGTGGTCTGGAAATTCTCATTAAAAAACCAAATATTCTTGGTAAAGAAGACCTTATTACTCGAGAGAAACCCATTGGTTAGCGGAGATGATACCGTGACCTGATTTCCGGACCCCGTACTATTAACTGTAACGCTCTCCGTTTCTCCTACAAATCCGGTTTTAGTACTGGGCCCAAGAAACATCTTAGTTCCCGGGGTTAACAGGTCAAATATATCGCTATCAAAACTTACATTAAACGTAGTGGTATTCTCTGTAGCTGAGCTAGTAATAGTTCCCTCATAGTGTTCTATTGTAAAAGCCTCTGATTCAAAGGTGTCATTAGCATCACTAGCAAATGAGAAAGTCTGTTGAAGAACCATAACAAAGTTTGAAATCACCCACCTACGAATGCGAAATCCATTAGATGCGGTGCCGTCAATATTTTCCATAGTCCAAAAGCTTTCTCCATCGTGCTCTAGAGAAGTTACCTCTTGAGAAATGGGGGTATCCAAAGGATAAGAAAAAGCCAGCGTACCGTCATCCGCCTTCTGAAGCATGACGTCGGTTTCTTCATTGAAGCTATAAAAATAGCCATCAACTCTAACCATGTTGGGATTAATCAGTCGTATATTCTTAACCATACACTAGCTCTCCTAACAATTCACTACCCTAGTTGGTATAAAAGTCAGGGTAAGATCAAATATATTCCCCCTAAGCTCCAAGTCCGGAGTAATATCAAAACCATTTAAGGTGGCACTTACTGTAGCAAGATCGATACCCGCCGCAGGAAGGGGTTCCTGTAATCGGGCCACAATATTACTCGTTATAGGAACATTAGTGGTTGAATCCAAAGACGGAGTAAGATCTATCAATTTTGGAGGCCTGTTATCAGACTGTAAAGTACCCCAATCTACTTGGCTTCCTATTCTACCTAACGCTGCCTCGATTTCCAGATGTACAGTACCGGTGGTAACCAGATTTACAAATTCTGCTGGGATCTTAGTTCCACTGATATCCGTCTCGTTAGTCTCGGCTATCAATATCCAACTACCGTCCCCTTCTAAATCTTGTAAGTTTGGATATTCTGACCCTGACGCTGTACTAACCTGATCTGCTCTAACCAACGCATCCTGGGGTTTAAGATTGTCCAAAGATAAAGAGACGGTAACGGAAACGATTTTAGAATCTGGTTTTCTGCTATTACGTAGATAGAATACAACCATAATGAATTACGATGAGAAGTCTATTTGGTTTATCATACTATCGATAGAGAATCGATAAAGCTGATCTACCGTAGTAACTGCTGAAATAGGATCTGCAACATCAACCTCGTGAAGCTGACGAACCAGAGTCCCTGTGGGATAAGACCTTTCCAAACCTGTAGCGCCTCCAGACTGTGTGATGAATTGAATTTGAGAAGCCGTTAACCCATCGGCCACACCCACACCTGAAGTTGCTAGAATCTGGCTATTAGTTCCGTCTTTAACTACGATAGCGGTGCCCGAAGAGAAACCTGCAGTGCTTGAAACTTCCAGAATATCTCCACTGGAATAAGCACTAGCTATAGTGGTCTCTGAGATTTGACGAGCGGCAAGAGTCTCACTAGAATCAATAATATCTAACCCCAGTTGGGCTCTCACATCTGAACCACTGCTCGGGGCAGAAATGGCAACAGAGCTTCGACCAGAACCGGTAAATGTAGAAGATAGGGTTCCTGATTCTATTTGGAATTTATTGTCTGCAAAACGAACCTGAACATTCAAATAGGATAAATTACCTACCTTACCACCACCGCCGCCTATATCAGCTTGGGCCTTAATCTTTGCTTCCAAATCAACAGCGATATCGGAAGGGAGGGCGTTGGTCACCTCAGTTAATGTTACATCTACGCCTGCACCAATACTCTCATCAATAGCTATTTTTAATCCCGTAGACGCTGCAATAGTAATAAGTCCCGCAGCAACAGATTTACCTCTAACAAAACCTCGTTTCACATCATTCTTAAAAATAGACTCAATAGATCCGCCTCCTGAGGCCGTAGCTGAAGTTGTGGAAGAACTAATCCAAATTTCATCACCCTCGGGGGAACCCCCCACTGGCACAATTTGGACCACATCTACAGTTACCGTTTTAGGAGTTCCACCTGGAAAATTTTCAATATCGCGCACAGTTACATTAACTGCCATGCTAATTTCCTCCTAAATTTGCTGAAGAAACTCCTCAGCCTTTTTTGTTTCCTTAGTTTATTTATATTTCATAGTAACGTGTACCCGTTACTATTGTTCTACCCGAAGTAGAGTGGTCTACCGTCCCACTCAAAGTTGCTAACTCCTCTGCTGAAGTCGGGCATGCGCCCGACGGCAACGAAATAAACCTACGCCCTGCCTGGGCTACTTCGGTAATAGCTGTTCCTAAGAAATAGGAACATGCATTATCCACACAAATCCACCCAATTCCTGCAGGCCCTAACGAATAAGTGTGCATTTGACCTTCGGTTTCTGGATGATACGTTTTCTCTCCCCCTGGTACCCGAGAGTCACCATTGTAATTGGTGATCTGGGTGGAGTAAGGACAATATTTCCAACAGTGAGTTCCTGTACTTTTACTACCAGACGCAGTTGTTGCAAGCGAAGCATCATCAAATTCAAAAATAGAGTTTCGGTGTTGAATAGTCATTAGTATTTAGTACCACCCTCTACTTTCATAACCTTTGCCCAGTAGGTTAAAGCGTGCTTATATACAGTTTGGTAAGCTCCTGGAGCTAATTTTTTACCTCGCCTACCCATCATTCTTTTGGTATCATGTTCCTTACAATCAATTACAATCCAATCTTTGTCTTCCAAAGTTTCAATTGAATTGACATATTTCCCCTTAATAAATGCTTCCTTTAAAAAAATCTTATCTCCCTTGTATTCCACTCCTTTCCAATTCAGGATGGCTTGGTAGAAGTCATCCATAGGAGGGAAGATCAAATGCTGCTCAGTCATATCCAAAATTAAATTGTCTTCTTCTCTTAACTGCTCCGCGTCTTTCAAAGCAGGTCCACTAAAATAAGCTTCCTGCAAAACAGCCACATCGTCTCTGTTATAAGACGCAGCTGTCCAATGAAGCTCTAAACGATATTTATTTAAAATTCCCATAAAACTTACTCCAATCTTAAAAGAATACGATTTGGTGAGGAACACTAGCAGAAGCATTTCCCTTCTTACCATCTTCCTTACCAACTCCGCCACCGATTTGGGTCACTTTACCAAACCTCTGAGTATCATCTGTACCTAGACCGGGTGAACCCGCACTCACACTTAGATTTCTACCCTCAGCATCAAAGGTTGTTGCAGGAACGCTACCTGTAAGAACAATACCATCATTGCTTACAATCTCTGAACCAATGAGCCGGTTACCCTCAGAAAAACCTTGAATAAATACTTGACTTCCAGTAAAACCTGTAATGATTGGCTTGCCCTGTAGACTCCAACTCTCCTGTCCAAAACCCTGAAAATCTTTGGAGTACGAAAAACTAGTAATGAACATAGAGTCCGCGCCCGTTCTATCAATTGCGGTCACAGAACCAGTACAAGGTGCCGGAGTGATAATAACTGCCATCTTCGCAGTACTGTCCGTACAAGAAGTAGATGAGGCTAAAGCCACGGTACTTGAAGCCCCTCCATAATTGGTAAGACTGATACTCTCCTGTTCTGTAATATTGGTGTCAAATGCGTCAAAGCTTCCTAGCTGGAAAAGACGCTCTACGCTAGGAGACAAGGTGAAGCTGACGGATACGAAGCCACCAGAGATGACGTCCGCTGTAACTGTTGTTCCGGCTCCGATTATGACTGGCATTGTCTCTTAGCCCTCCTTGACCTCTCCTTGAGGCTTAGTCTTTGTTATTCCACATATTGTACACGGGTCTCCTGCAGTAATTGCATCACAGGAGGCACATTTAGAACCTGCAGTCTCTACCTGCTTAGCCCTCTGGTGGGAACTGAGATAAGCATACCGCGAATAATAATCCGCAGCTCCTCCCTTATTAACCCTGTTATCTGGTCTGCCACAGCAACCTGCCATATAGCTTCTCCTTAGGGCCGGGTACCTCCACGCGGACAATCCGCCGCGCAACCCGTCATTGTTTCTGTAAATCTATGTTCAAACACAGAAGGGATAGATCCCTGAATAATTTGAGTTGTCAAATTAGTAATAAAACCTTTGAAGTTTATTCCTCCAAAAGTCAAATCAGTATAATCTCGAACAGGGCTAATTCCAGGAACATTTTCTGTAGACACAACCGTAAAAGACACCGCCGCTAATCCGTTGGACTGGTATGAAATACTGATCGTGGAACAGTCTATAAATTCAAATGTTTCTGTAACCATTAGAGATTATCCGCACCCGGAACCTCGGACTCTTCAATAACTATTTCACGTCGAGTCTCCGTAGAAGTAAAAACAATACCCCCGGTATCGGGATCAATAAAGCGTTGTGCGGTATAACTAGCTGACACAAATTCTCCACCCAACCCTATCATATCATTAGAACAAAGGAGTTGGGACTGGTCTTCACAGGTGTCAGTATCTTGTTTCTCAGCCTTGAAAGTTTGGAGTACGAAACCAATAGTAGCTGGGGCAGGGGTGTCCAAAGTACTACATTCCCCTTTAACAGGGGTGGGGGCACCCGCCCTTAGGGTATAAGAGGTGCTGCGTATTACCATTAGAAGAGGTCTCCTTCACACGAGGCTATGCTGAATTGAAAGGCATAAGTATTAGTAGCCACGCCGGGTACAGTCACACTAATATTGAAACTGGTTAACTTTACATCCAAGCCAAGAATTGTAAAATCCAAAGTATCAGGGTCTGTCGTGTCAATTTGGAACGGAGGCCCAGTCCAAATCAAGTCTGACCCCAAAAACCGTTCAGTATCAGTTACCCTAGTAGCGGGGCCACTAGAGGCACTGGCATTTACAGTACGAAAAGAACAAAACTCTCCTAGCAAGGTAACCCCATTAATAAGATCACCCTCACGAAAAGCCTCACCTGTTTTGGTACGAATCAAATGGGTTACATTGTTTTCACAATCAAACCGCTGCTGGATAGGAAGACTAACCCCAGCTTGAGAAGGACAGGAGGTCTGTAGATAACGATCTCCGCCTTGTAGGAAAGCATAGGCAGTAATGCTCAGGGTACCTGTAGACGCACCCTTGAGGCGCTTCCTAACGTCCGAGAACACATTGGGAGACTGCGAACATTGGGAAACAATATCTATAAACTCAGAGGAGCCTGTTATACTGGCTGAGATGATACCATCAAACCCAACCTCAAACAGACCCGCTATTTGACATTCACAGACGATAGGTCATTACCTCCTTAATTATACGTTGTTTATTCAGAAATCGCAACCTGAGACTGGTCGAATTTATCCACGTACATGACCTCAACCTCTTCTGTCTTAGTCAAAAATTCGTGGTCAGCGCTCTTCATAACAAATTCCCCATTCGAGTCACGCACATAGAGGGTCAAAACTCCCTTAATACTAGGCTCCTCGGCTTCCAAAATAAGATCTAAAGAAATAATATCGTTTAGAAAACGTCCCGTTTCTACATCCCAGACATCAGATCGCCAGGCTGCATTCGTTAAACCGTGTTCTACCCTAACCTTTCTCATTATAGTTCTCCTTTAAAATCAATCACTTCCATACACGCCAAAAGCTGGGCCACCCGCGCCAAGACTGCTGTGATCATGGATCGGAATACCAACCACCGTAGCTTTCCCAGCAAACGTAACGCTTTCAGCTTGTTTAGTAAAAGAGATAGTAGCTTCTCCTAGGGCCTTCATGGTTACAAGGGCGGTCCCGTCGCCATTATCTACCAATGTGGCAATATCCGAGTCGTCAATGGACCAAAAATCTCCTGAATCCTGATCGGTTCCCTGGATAGAGAACAGTACTGCAACTCCAGGAGATAAAGCCACACTCTTTGGCTTAATATCAACGATGTTTGCGGCTGCCGAATCGTCGTCTCCCGGGTCTCGAGTATCGGGGGCTTTGGCTGTACGAAAAGGATCCCAACTCTCCGGGTCAGTACGTACCAATTTAGAATGCTCACGAAGATTGGTGTCAGGATTAGCAATTTTCTGGGAACCACCACTCTGTTTTCTAAGCTCCAGAGAGGTTCCTTTCTGAGGAGATTTAGAAATGACATTAGTAATAGCAGCAAAGGTCGTAGGTCCTCGAGTTCTCTGCCTACGTGAAAAAGTCTTGCCTTCTAACTCTTGAAACTTATCCTGTCCGGACATGTTTACTACATAGTTAGAAGCATCTTCAAAAGATGGATTAATTGTTATTTGCAGAACTTGGCCAACAAAGAGCTGGCGGAGATTACCTACAGTCCCTGCCTCAATAATAATCTCTTGATCTATAGGGAAAACTGTGGTAGCAGGAACCTCTATAGAACAGTTAAATGAGGCCGCCTGCGCGCTTCGAGAACGATTCACACTAAAAGACGAAATATCGGGAGTCTCAAACACCAGGCTTCCAAAAGAAATTTTGGCTCTAATCTTCTCAAGAGTAATATTTGCACATGTAACCATTAGATTTTTTCCACCGGATTGTTGTAAATTCTAAGACCAACCTTATCCCCAACCGAAACATCTTCTAACACCATCAGGAGGGAGGGAAACTCACCGAGGCCTTCGACACGTACTGTATACTCTGCTCCATTTCCTGCATCCTGAATAACCATACCTTCTCTAGTAACATCCTCAGTTCTAAGCTGATACTTGGCATCATTAAAACTTCCAGCTGTTAGGTACTCCGGACCAACCGTTACAGTAATTAGATATTGGCTAGAATCGGAATAGGAGTAATTGATTTCGTTAATAACTCCTATTTCCCCATTAGGTAGAGTAAAAGAATCTCCCAAACGTGGAATAGAATCGGGGCCTAAAACTATAGAATGGGTAGTAACAACCTGGCTCTGAAGAGCAAAGAAGTTTCTTGCAATCTCCAGACATTCAGTTCCCTGGAGCACCCCCTGGGGGCGGGACGGATCTGCCTGAGTCCCAAAAGCAAAGGGTAAAGTTATATCAATGGTCGCACCTTGGGTATTGTCTTGAAGAATGGACAGTTCGCTATCCTCTAGGTCCTGATCGGTAGTGGGATCAGAGTCAACAATACCGTCTTCTTGCCGGATAATACCTTCCGCTGCAATAGTTCTAGTTCCGTCAATACTAGAAAGAGGGCTTGCTCCCGCGTAGGCTATAGGCTGGGGTAAATCCACAATAACAATTGGGATATAGCTGATAGAAATTTGATTAGCCAAATTTAGGGCATTCCCCAAAGGATCAAACACGTCAATACTCGGTCTCTTTCTCTCGACTATAATACACATCGTGTTATTTATGATTTTATATCCCAAAGGTCCACCAATTCCACACACATGCCCTACCAAAGCGTTGGCTCCCGTGTCCTCAGGAACTAATAGATTGTCAGTACTGAACGTAGAAATATCTACAGTTCCATTAGAGACAGTTGTTGGGTCTCTATAGGTCTCACAAACAAATCCGGTAAAAGCATCCTCTAACACTTGGAAGAGATTGATAGTGACATCCCCATCCTCATTCACTTCATAAGTCCAATTCTTTCCCTGTTGAAGACTAATAAGTTCTTTATTAGGCCATACTTTAGTACGGACTAAGCCATTAATTCCTCCACTTGGAAAACCAGGGGAAGTAGTCAACTCTCTAACTTTTCTACCTGAGAATACGACGTCAACAACACCGATGAAATCGGATTCGTCAATACCAAATTTATTCAGACGCAGAAAACGCTCAGCCTTAATGGTAATAGCCGACCCTGATAATGCAGTTTCACTAACAGTACATTTGTCTCCTCGAGCATTAACAGATGTTACTACTGCAGTTACAGCAATAGTACCCCCTGCACCTGTGCTAATACTAGAACTCAATGTTCCGCCTTGGGTAGCAAAAGAGGTAATTTTTCCATCTGCGGCCGTCAGGGTTCCCCCAAGTACGGTGGCATTAAGATTGGTGGCTGCAAAAGAATAATACTCTTTAGTAGTATCTCCAAATGTAATCTTAATACCTGGGTTGTCACTGATGTCCGGCATATCAAGATCAATAAGGTACCCTAACAATGTCTCGAAAGCTTTTAGTTCATAGGAATTAACAATGTCATCTAGATAGCTCTGATCTAATTGGGGGTCGTCGTAAGTAATAGTCGCGTATTGACTTACAATATTTTCATCACAGGACTCTTCGGCACAATCCTTGTAATCCATTACTTCCTTGTTCTTAAGCCCATCAAAAGCGGTACGGAGCCTCCTCTCCGGGGGAGGGTCATATCCTCTAACAATAACTAAATCAGCTGGTTGGACTATCTGACTAGTAGGAATACAATAGCGAATGTCCAAGTTAGAAGCAACAGTTCTACCCGCTATATAAAATCGGGCAACTCCACTCTCATCAATTTCTATTTCGGCAAATCCTGGCCCCCCAACTCTAGTAGATCCGGCAGGGGCGGTATCCAATAATTCTGCGCCCAGAGAGAACTTAAGCATAGTTACGGGGTCTTGATTTCTGATGTCAACTCCTGGCAAAGATCCTCCCAAAACAGCGTTGGCATTAAAAGGTATCCCAAAAGTCTCCAGAACTAGTTGAGAAACTGCCCTGTTAGGCTGGTTATCCAAAAGTTGATTTTCAGGATTAGGGTTACCAATTACCAAATCTTGGTAGTCAGGATCCCCACCTACCAAAACATTTTTGCCTGCTAAGGTGATTAATGCGTCTTGTCCCATTATCTTCTACCTGTTCCGTGTAGTGCTCGTTTGGCATTCTCTCCGGCTATGCCCACATCTTTCTTAAGCTTCACTATCTCTCCATCCCTAACCTGATCTTGTTCCTCTATTCTATCAAGGTTGGTATTAATACTATTGTTTTCATTTTCTCTAGCAACCTTTTCATTAGATAGAGAAGTTTCAAAACCTGTGACTGAAGTGGCAGCATCGGTAGCAGTGTCGGAAGCATCGTCCGCAGTAGATTCCGCAGACTCAGCAATAGTCTTAGCTTCTTCTGCAGTAGTCTTGGCTTCTTCTACCGAGCCTTCTAGGGTACTAATATTTCCCTCAGCCTCAGTGGCAGTGGCTGCAGCATCCTCGGCCCGAGAGGCTGCATCACTTGCGGCAGCCTGGCTCTCTTCAAGTTGATCTTCTATATCGCCAGTAATCTGTGCTGTCGATTCGTCGATCGCCAAGGTGACTCTAGTCTCGACATCTTCGTCACCAACTAGAGTTTCCAAAGCAGCTATTCTAGTAACACCGTCAGTTACAGCAGAACCAAGATCTCCTAGACCCCCTTCAATAGCGTTCCCAATATCTTCAGGATTAGCAATGTCTACTGCACCCCCAGTAACATTGACATCTAGGCCGTCCTGTAATTCCTCAACAGCGGCGGTGGTTCCATCAATCTTGCTACCTAGTTCTCCCAGAGCGTCTAGATTATCTATTAAAGTACCAAACTTATCACTAAGATCTTGAACAGTGGAGGCCAAAGCTTCGGAACCCTCGGTGGCTGCGGCCGAGCTATCGGGAGTTCTCCGTTCCCTACTTATCTGTTCTAATCTTTCTTGGGGGGTAGGCCGGTCGGCATTAACTATATTAGTTCCACCAGAAGCTCGTGCATCTCCAAATCTGTTAGCATCAATATCTTGTTGCTGATTCCAGTTAGAACGACCTGTTTGCTTTTTATTAGGGCCCTTACCTATATACTGTTCCTTAACAAATGAGTCTTGCATTAGATTTCCAGTATAAGTACGAGCAGCCGCTTTCCCAGCAAATTTTACTGGAGCTTCACCTCTTATTCCAGCTGCTACCCCTTTCATCGCTCCTGGAGGGAGGGCAGCTACTCCTGCTGTACCTGCTGTACCTCCAGCACCTCCGCCTCCGACGGCGGATGCTATTGTTTTCAGATACTGGTTGCCTTCACGCTGCAGCTTGGAGAGAGGATCAGTAATATATTGTTTATAACCTTGACCGGTTGCCTTGGCAACATGTTCTAGGCCCACTTCCTTAGCTTTGGCTGCTAATCGAGTAGCTTCTTCCAAAGAGGGAACACCCTTAAAGAACAGTTCGCCTCCCTTCATATAAGCTTGCTCAGACTTGGCTAGTTCTTGCGTAAGAGATTCCATAATTCTCTTAGCTTCCCCCTCAAGACCTGTTCCTTCTAACTGTCCTCCAAACAACGCATCAGCTATAGTGTTTCTAAATGTTTCGGCCTGACCCTGTTGGTCTCTAAGAGTCTTTACGGAAACATCTTGCTTCTGTTTGAGCTTGGATTCTTTTTCATCAAAATCAAGCGTGGCAAGATCTGTTTGCCTCTGCTTCATTTGCTCCATAGACATTGACCGTGTACCGCCGGCCTCTAGATCTTCACGTCTCTTTTCAAAATCAGTCTTAAATCCGGCCTTACCAACTCGGGCAGTAGGACCTTCCAAGGCAGAATCTACCTTAGTATAGGCCAGAGCTTCTGCTTTCTTGAAGCCAGTAATCATATCGTCTAAGGAAGTAGCAAAGTCTCTAGCGGCTATTGCCAAAAGAACAGGGCCCTTCTGGGCTCCGAGTTCCTTATTAGACTGTCGGAGACCGGCCTCAAGCTCTCGGATCTGCTTATTAAATGCGTCAGCGGCCTTACGCCGCGTAGCTTCCGCTGTTTTATCATAACCAGCCATGTCCTCTAAGTGTTTGTCTGTCCGAGACTTGGCCAATTTCTTTCTCTTGTCTGGATCCCCCAGTATCTCTTCAGCTTGCGCGGCCGCACCAGTTGCTACAGGCATCATTTGCATTGCCTTATTCTGAATCTCCATCAACATCTCTTGAGCCTGCGTAGTCGCTGTTTTATCTATGCCCCCATAACCTACCTGGCCGCCCGTAAGTGTCATAGGAACGTCTCGGCCCTCTGTTAACTCCATTGTTGGCATAATGCCAGACGAGCCACCTTGAGCAAGTTTGGCTTGCTTGTCCAGCTTCGCGATGTCTTTAGAACGATTCAATATGTCCACATACTGCAATCTCAAATTCTCAAATTCAGCTTCTTGTTCTGGCTCAAACTTACCTGTCCCCAATTTAGCTTTACCTAACTTATATTTAATATCGTCCCCCTCCATAGTTTGACCAATTCCTAAAGTCTGAAATAAAGCTTCCTTAATACCTGCGCCGCCGAACTGGGAGGCTAGATTAGCCATGGACTCTTGTCCCAATCTCCCAGATTCTTGTCTAGACAACAGTCTCTTAGCTGCTGTGTCAGCGCCTTCTTGGCCGGCTGCCAGAGACAGCAAAGCTTCCAAAACACTTAACTGCTGGGTCTCAACGCCGATCTGATCTTGTAATAATCCATGGGTGGCAGCATGTCCCTGTTCTGTGGCCTGAATAGCCTGAGCCGTAGCCGGGTCAGTACCTCTTGCTATCCTCTCTTTATATTTGTCCCTCTGGGCTTCAGTCATATCTTCGCCAGCTTCAGCTAGATAGCGCACTGCTTCATCAAATTTAGCCTGCTGCTTCTTTGCATCGGCTAATAATTGAACCTGAGCATCCCTTTCTCTTTCAGAGGAAGCCATGCCCAATAAATTTTTATTAAAACCGGGGGATTCAAGTCTCAATTTGTCTACACTGCCTAATTCTTTGAACATCTTACCAAAATTTAGATTTGGGGTCTCCGAGAGTCCGGCCATTGCTCCTGAAGTCTGTGTCAAGAATTCTGATCGGGTTTCCTCCTCTATTCTGGCATCCCTAGCAGCATTTGCGGCTTGGTCCATAGCAACCCCGAGTTCCTGAATAGCTTTCTGATAGTGGGCAATTACGGAAATCTTAAATCCTTCCTGTTGAAGTTGAACCACCAATTCTACCATCTCACTAGTCATGATCTTCAGAGCTTGGGCACTCTTAGCTTGTCGCTTATAAGCCCCTTCCACATCCCCCAATACATCCTCACTATACTGTTTAGTTATTTGGCTCATCTCAGCCTGAATATTTGCCAATCTCTGCAGAGGCTTAATCATCCCTTCAACTCCCATCATTCTCTGCTCAGAGGACATTTCAGTCTTTGATGACATACCAATATCTGGCATTCCACCCTTAGGTACGCGGATACCTGCCATGGCCCCAACGTATGTAAGAGCTAGAATCTTTTCGGTTTCAGCGGCTGCGTCCTCAAGAGCTTTTCGTGTGTAACGAACCAAACTATGTTTGAGGGCATCAAAACTAGTTCCCGCTGCTTTTGCTGTAGCAGCAGCTACTTCTTCCAACTTCTCCGCACTTACCTTACCGAATTTATTTCCTACCCCATCAACAAAATAATAGATAGCCTCTCCCGTGTGCTCATCCACTTGTGCTATTAGAGTCCGGGCCGCCGCGGCAACCTGATCTAGATTTTGCCCATCGAGGCCACTAATAACAGAACCTGCTAACTCCCTAGCCAATTCCGTACCTAGGATGGCAATTTCTCCGGTTTCTATGTTAGTTTTACCCGCCGCCGCAGTTCCCCGTGCCATAGGCCTAACACCCCGTTCTGCTAAAGTTCCACCCAACAGAGCAGCACTTCCTCCCGCACGATAATCAACAACATTTCCCAGCCCAGTCTGTTTGGCCATATATCCAAAAGCTACAGATTCTTTAGTAGCTCCTCTCCCGAAAACACCCCCCTTAGCACTTTGTTCAGCGGCTTTCATATAGTCTGGGCCGAAAGCCTGAGTAGCCATACCTAAACTTTCAAAGGTAGGCATTTCTTCTAAAGTCTTCTTAATCTTCATAGAGGCTGCTAGAACTTCACTACGAAGTTGTAGTTCTTCTGCAGTAGCTTCATTTAAACTTTCTTGAGTTCCAACCGTAAGATACCCTTGGTTAATAATTTCTTCTCTTTCAGAAACTATTTGTCTAAGTCGCTTCTGAGAATCTTCTAATTGTCCAAATAGGCTGAAGTCCTCCCCACCAGCCATATCAGAAAAGAACTGCTTAATTTTATTCATAACGCCTGTGGCTTCTGTTAGATCCTTAGTAAAGGCAGCAATTACTTTACCTTGGAAAGCCGTTGTTATAACATTCTGAGCGTCTACAGCGGAAGCGGTTAAATTTTTCATTTGGCCATCAAGAGTTACAATAAACTCCCCTGTCTCACTAATACCTCGTATCTGGGAAGGATCAATCGTTGCAAGCGCCGTAGAAACCTGAGCCACTGTATCTGAATATTTTTGGGCCGCTACCGCAGCGCTCTTGTATGCCCCTGAATCTAATGACTCCTTAATAGCCCCGAGATCATCTAGCTTCTTTGCAGCACTCTCCAGCTTGTTGTAAGACAATGCAACCCGGTCAAGCTGTGAAGACTGGGTTCGAAGCTGCACCGCTAAGTCTTTACTTCTACCAATTTGATTTTCAAATTGCTTAGCAACGTCGTCTCCGGAGGCTGACAAATACTCCCAGGCCTTATATAGACCATAAGACACAGCCACAACTGCGGCCATCACCGCAGCGGCTGACAACAAAGCAGCTCTAGCAGTTATGGCAGATTTTCCGGCGGCATCCATACCTTTAGCACTAGCGAGCGAACTTCTACCCAAATTTTCAAATGCCGTGCGGGCCTTATAGGCACTCTTACCTAACAGTCCCATATCATCGCCAGGTTTTTGACCCTGGAGGCCGGCACCAATACCCTTCGCACCTCCGCCAAAGATAGATTTTACTAGGCCGGCTTGCTTTACATCTTTCCCAATATTTCCACCAAATATAGCATCCATACTATCTACAATCAAATCTGCAGCTTTAACTCCGGCCAAACCAAGAGCGGCAAAAGCTGTTCCCGCAGTCAAAAGGGCCGTAGGCAATTGGTTTACTATTTCAATAGCCCCGGACATACCCTTAACTATTCCGGTGGCAACAGGTAGGATAGATTTACCAAGTTCCAGAGCCATTTTCTTAACAGTTTCTCTCAACACTTGGATCTGCTTAGAGAACGTCTGCATAGCTAGAGCATTCTTTCTAACGGCAAATCCTTGAGAATTCTGAGCATCAATACTGGCCAATATAGCCTCATCAAAATTATTCATCAAAACGATGAATGAGTTATAATGCCTAATACCCGCCATAGCTTGAGATAGATTGACTTGCTGGGCACGAGTCAACCCGTCCCATTCCTTGGCAACATCCTTCAAAATTCCCATAGCAGGCCGGATATCTCCAGTTTTCTCCATACTTTGAATACCCAACTTTCCTAATTCCTTTTGAGCGGTTGGTCTTCTCATTGCACGAAACATAAACTTGGTACTGGTAGCGATTTCCTTACCAGTCTGTCGAGTAACCGCACCAATCGCAGTTACTATTCCCATGAAATCTTCAAATCCAACACCTGCCACATCTGCAGCGGCACCCGATCTCTTCACAGAATCCGCTAGGTCCTTAGCAGTAATCGCGTGCTTAGCAGCTACGGATCCCCAGGCATCCACAAATTCGGTACTGTTCGAAACCGAGTTTCCAAAGACCTTGTGGGCTGCAGTTAAAGCCTCCGTAGCGTCTGTAGAGGATAAGGTGGTAACATTAACAGCGAGCATAGTCGCACGGGTCCGCTCCATAATCTTATTCATCTTCAAACCCTGCTGACCATAAACTACCATACCATCTAATACATCGGAGATGGACACACCAAATTCTTGGGCCATGCCCACTGCGGCATCCTGCATGGCTCGGAAATCGGTAATGGTAGTATCCATAACCTTCTGGAGCGCCATGATCTTATCTTGAACTTCAGTGATTACTTGTACTGCATTTCGGAAAGCACGTACCAATCCATAAACAACACCGGAAGCAAATCCCCACTGAACCACTCTACGGAGGGAGCTGCGCATCTGATTCGCCAAGAGGCCACTGGCATTAGCGGCATTCTTCATACTAACTTCAATTGTTTTACCCGACCGTTTAGCTTCTATAGCAACTTTTTGGAAAACCTTACTGGTGTTTGGATCAATAATATCCTTAGTTATGGTGGGAAAAGTTTGAGGCTTTCCCGCCAATGCGAAGGCTTCTGGGTCATCAATCAATTCCTGTAATCGCTGACGGTGGTGTTCTGCTACTATTTCCGCGTCCTTATACTGTTGTTTTATCGAGTCGGCTAAACTTCCGCCCCCAGTACCCGCGGCAGCGGCAACCTTAGCCCCCTTGGGTACAGTTGCCAGTACCGCAGTCAAATCCTCTGCGCTATTAATTACTTTACCTTCAAGAGCCGTGCCCAAATTCCTCGCATGTTTCGACATTTCCATTATACTAGTCGAAGCATCCGAGAACTTACCGGTCATAAAGCCCGTGTGCCTAGAAATTCTAGCCAGCTGTTCCGCAACCTTAACGACATTGGTATGCATCATTTTTGGATCTTCTGAAAGAGCTTCAAAAATAGCTGACCAGGCCTTAGTTAAGTCCTTACCTTCTTTAATCTCACCCGTAGCAAAGTCGATGGCTTCCGCCATCTGCTGCATATACTTAGTACCTTCCTTACCATGTCCCGCAATGGACTTCAAGTCTGCGTCAAGCATTTCTGCAGTTGGCTGAACTCCTGCTTCGATTGCCGCTGGGCCCAACTCTCCGCCCGCAGTAGCTACGTGACTAGCAACAGTTCCTTTGCCTCTGCCTCGTACTTTCAGAGAGCGCGCCAATGCTTCTTGGTGTTCGAGGACCGTCTGATCAAGTTCCTTAAGTAGGTCTCTTAGTTTACCCGGATCTTTCTCAGATTCGCCGGTTTGTCTCATTTCTCCTATTTGTCTCTGAAGCCCCCGGGCCTTGTTAATATAGGAAACTGAAATTCCCTGATGAAATTCTTGCCAAGCTTTTTGAAATACCTTCTGCCCAGTACCCCTAGATACCCCACTTTCCGGATCCTTCTCCATCTGGGATATCCCGGCTCGAAGATCATTAGCTGCCTCACCGAGCTCTCGTTCTGCTGCGTTAAGCATACCAGGATCTTCGAAACCTTCTCTGGCTGCCTCTATGATGCTTTTAAGCTTTTGTGATAGGATAACAAACTGATCTTCAAATCCAGTTTGTCCCGCCTCCCCTTTAATCTCTAGTTTTCCTCCCTTTCTACCAATTGTAGGCAGGCCTAACCTACCTGTTCCCTCCATAACTGCAGATTCTTGTTTGGTAAGCTGCTCGCCAACGGACTGGAGGGCTCCACGAAAACCTGCTCCTAAAGTACTCTCTAATTTTCTTAGATCTCCCTCAACCCCGGAAGTAACAGCTCCCACGGATTGTAACGATTCTGCCAAACTCTTAACCTCTGTAGAGGCCTGCCTCGTATAAGCAGCTTCCCCCACCAACGATTCTTCTAAAGTACTTGCCTCCCCAACTAGCATATTGAAAGCATCATTCAATTCCATAAGTGTTTCGGCCGAAACTCCAGCCTTCTTCATCGTCTTTTTGAACTGTTCAGGGTCAGTTTGGTAAGCTAAAAGCTCTTCTCCGGTTTGGTGCATTAGGGCGCCCCGGGCTTGCTGTAATTCCGGGCGATCGCCAACTTGACCAGTTTCTTTAGCAATCTTTTTCTGTTTGGCAACATTTTCTATAAGCTTGCGAATATTACCCCTACCGGACAAGCCTTTAATCAATTTGGGGGCGTCTTTACCAATAGCGGTTTTTGGATCCGTTAAACCCCTAACTATAGTTGCTAGACCTTCTGTAAACTTCTTACTGGCCTGATGAATTTTTTCGTGGGACACAGTTGCCCCAAAACCCTTAATAGATTGGGCAATTAGTTCCAACTCTGCGGCAGTAGCGGTTCCGCCTCCAGCAATCTCATTCAATTTTTTAATAGCATCATATAGGGGTTTAATTCTAGTCGCAGCGCTGACAAAAATCTTTCCCTCGTCTCCTTCTTCTTGTCCTGGCTTATAAAGTCCACCAATCTTACCAATCTGTTTCTTAGTATACCTACCCTTCAAGCCAGCAAGAGGTTCAAAATCTTCCTGACGTTTTACTACAGTAAATCCTTTCTTAATTTCTAGATAGAAGCTCTTAAGTCTACTTGCTAGTGCTCCTGCTGCAGCTCGGGGATCAAACTCATCCTCGATATTAAACTCATCAATCATCGCGTCTGCTTCAGTGGCTATATGCTTAGATAAAAGTTGAAGAACTTGCTGAGCCTGTTCCATAGGCTGAAGTTCTTTAAAGTCTCCGACCTGCTTCTTTCTGGTTGCCAAATATTCTGGTTCTAATTGTCCAAGCATTCTGTTTATATCAAGCTCTGCTTTCCCACCTTTACCTGGACCTTTACCTGGAGTAAGCATTCCCTGAATAGCCTTGTCAATCTGGGGCATCTCCATGCCCTCCTGAGACAACGCTCGAACCATATTCTGCTTCATCATATCAAACATGCGCTTGATTACAGATTCAAGATCCAAAGCATCAACCATACTATCTATGGCAGTTTCAAAATTCTCATAGGTTATATTCTTAGGAAGGGCATCTTCAATTCCTTCTGCACCCGCTATTCCTCGTAATGCGTCCTCTCCCCCCATATGAAACTCGGAGGTAAACCGTTCCTTCATCTGGCCCCGCATCAGTTTATTCTGCTCACCCATTTCTCCGTAGACACCTTGTCCACTTTTCATTCCCTTGGAAATCTTATCTAAGCGTCCAGCTTTTAAATCGTCCACGAATTCCTTAGGGCCTGCTATTCCCTCTCCACCACTCTTCTGTGCTAATGACTTATTAATATTAAGCATAATAATATCAACCCAGCTAGCAAAAGCATCACCTACTTCTCCGGCCCCACTCATTACAGCCATTTCCATCTTGTTAAACATATCTGTTAATAGCCCAATAGACTTCTTACCACCTATATGGGCTTGAGTCTCAACCCGTGCCATCTCCCCCGTTTCTGGGGCCAGACCGGCACCTCCTGGGCCAATTTTTCTAGTCTTAGATAGGAGTGCTGCATACTCCTGAATATCTCCAGCTCCCCCACCCTTAACCTTACCCAACATGTTAACCATCATTTGTTGGAAACTAACACCACCCTTCTCAACCTTTTGGGTGAAGGTTTCAATATCAGAACCAGCCCCGGACGCTATATCTGCTAAGAAACTAATCTTATCTCCATCATAGTCCAGATTTAATCCCGCCGCCAGATAGAGCTGATTCAACTTTTGGATAACTGGAAGCAACCCTGATAATTCTTGACGAGCGGCTTCTGCTGCAGGACCCAGTCCTTGTTCCGAGGTAATCGTTGCTTCCAGAGAAGAACGGAATTCCTTCAAACTACCAAGAATGCCTTCAATATCTCCCTGACTACTTATCGCCGCAGGTCCGGCTACACCAATCTTACCTTCAGGGATAGTTCCGGTAGGATCAACCTGTGCCCGAGCAGCTAGAAAACTAGCACCTCCTGTAGTTGGAAATCGGTGAAGTAATCCTGGTCTTGAGACTCTAGATTCCGCTTCTTCTCGGCCAATGCCGCTTTCTTTCATAGTCGCATTAACAAGGTTGTCCCAATCTGTCTTGTTTATGAACACTACGTCCCGGGGAATCTTGGCAACATCTCCCTGTACTTCCCCCATCCTCGCTACGGCTTGGGCAGTTCCCTCAGACATATCCATCAAGTTCTGTTCTAGATAGGCAACTTCATCACTGATATCAGTTCTCATTCCAACAGCAGTTAGTTCCTTGTGGCCCAGGCTCAATCCTCCCCCCAATTGCTCAGCTATAGGCCGTTTCATCTCAGTACCGGGCTTACCTCCACCTGGGGTAACAACCCCAGCCTGGGCTACCAGTCCCAAAAGCCCTGTCTCCAACTTTTCCAATCTAGCATAAAGAACCTCTACGGCATCAGCGGATTGGATCATGGTTACTCCAAGTTTTTCCATAGTCTTTTGGAGTAAACCGGCGTTTGTAAACATTTCTCCACCAGTAGGTACGTTCTCAAATCCTTTCTTAACATTTTTAGTTGCGGCTCTTCCTCTCAACACGTCCTGCATTCTAAGCATTTGCTGCATTGGGCCCTTAACCCCTTGAACATAGTCTTTAGCCGATGTACCTTTTTCTGCTGCCACGACTTCCTTGGTTCTTTCACCGGCCTTATTCAACTTGAGGTACTTCATTCCCTCAGTGAGTTTCAGACTTTCGATCAAAGGCATAAACTCTTGTACAAACTTAGCTGCAGCGGAGGCGGCCTCCTCACTCGCAAAACCCATCTCGCTAATTTCCTTAACCTGGAGCCTTAGAGCCTCAGAGGTCTTGAATGCCGCATCCCGGAAAGTTTCACTGTCTTCCTCCAGAGAGCCCACGTCTGGAGTAGACGTGCCCTCTGCTTCTCTAATCTGTCTCCCAGCCTGCATAATTTGATCTAATTGCCTGGTAATTGCGTCAGGACCCTGCGCTCCAAGCTCGGTTTTAAACCCACCTCTTTCTGCTGTAGCCGGGCCCAAAGCAGGCATTCGGAAAAGTTTTTCTTTTCCGCCCCGTTCAGGCATACGAACAGCCATCGCCTCCTTGAATTTTGGATCCATTATAGTGCCGGCAAAATCCTCCATAGCACCCACCCCCGGCGGAAGTTTATTAAAGTCTTCTGGGAGCATTTCTCGTAACGATTCCGCAGCTATATCCGACGCTCCGGCTAGAGCTTGGAGGGTAGCAATATATTCCTTCTGAGACGCAGTAACTTTTGCCTGGCGGGCCTGCATGTCTTTGGCCATCTTGGCAGTATCGGCACGCATAGTGAGGGCCTGCATAGCGGGCTTGTCAAGATATCTAGTACCTATATCTGAGGGGCCAGGCTCTCTGGGTTCCGGTAAACGCTGCCAGGGCAGATCTCCCGTCAGAGCCCCCTCGGCTCCACCCTTAAAGCCCTTAACTCCAAATTGTTCAGCCGCCATTTCCACAGCTTGGGCCAAATCCTTGCCCCCATTCCGCATGGCCTCTTCTATGACGTTGCCTACCTCTTGGGGGTCTATGTGAACATCTGCCATCTCACTAGCAGTTCTAGATATCTCGTCAGCCATCATCTTCATGGGGTCTGAAATAACACCTCTTTTAGCAGCGCCCACTGCAGACATAGCGACTTGTGTTCCCTTGGGGACACCAAATTTTCCTTCGGTTAGTCCTTCTTCAACCCGGGTTACCCCCTTAAAGCCAGTAGTGGTAGTCATCTTACTTCCAGTTTGCATCGCATACAATTCTTTAAAGCTAAGCTTTACACCTTCTATTCCATGCTCAATTACCTTTTCTACACCCTCAACCTCAGCTTTAGCTCCTTTGAGATCAAACTTAATTTCCTTACCCTCTATATCAAAGCCGATAACCTGGCCTTGAACAAGTTCTGCGCCGACTTCTATACCTTCAGCTAAACTTTTAAGAGCGCCAGTAAGCTTAGACTCCCATGTACCCATATCTTCGGCAGCCTTCTTGTCCAAAAGGATCTGATCCTCGTGTACTTCTGGAACTTTAGCAGGATCTAAATACGACGTCCTAAGAGTTTTGGACGTCTTCTGGCCTAACAGCCCAGATTCGTAAGCTTGTGCCTCTCCCTTACCCATAATTCTAGGTTTTTCTCCCCCAACCATCTCTTGGGCCTGGGACGGCTGGAAAGATCGGGCAGTTCTCATACCCCCGCGACCACCAAGATTCATTCCAGCTAAATCACGAAGCTGGACAGGCATGGTCGCCCCGATAGGTACGTCTCCTTCACCTTTGATAATTTTAGCTTCGGCCGCGGGTTCTTCCCCGAGACCAACAGAACCAATAACCTGGCCCCCGTGTTTTCTTAGCTCCTGAAGGGCCGAATTCATCTCCCAAAGTTCTTTGTTAACTAAGGCTATCTGAGAAGCTTCGTCCTTTAGGGCATGAAGTCTTTTCTGAAGATCCTTAGAGAATTCTATCTCTAGGACTCCTTCTCCTCCCTTCTCATAACCAGCAGGCCCTCCCCGTTTAACTGTTGGCATATTCAGAAGGTTCTTAAGCTCTGCGCGGAGCATTGAGACCGCACGATCTTCTCCCTTAGGACCTTTACGGGCAGACCTCTCGGCCCTCTGGGTAGTTTGCTTAAACTCAGGAGATTTCATAAGATCGCTAATACGTTTGGAAACTACATTAGAAAACTTTGTTAATTCATTTCCAACTATTTTCAAATGGGCAGTTACAGTCTTAGCCTGTCCGGAAAGAGTTTTAACCTCAACAGAGGCCCCGGGTCCAACACTGACTGCGGCCCCTGTAGGCAGCTGAATTTTCCTAAGAAGGTCTGGTATCTCCCCGAGTTTTCCTAAGCTACTGATCTCTTTACCGAGCCTATCTAGGCTTGAAGCTACAGCTTTAGCCTGAGCCTCTGCGTGTCTTTGGAGAGGGTGTGTACCCGCTCCGCCGCCCCCGCGGGCAGCCTGCTTCGCCTTAGCACTTTGCAGAGCCCTAGGCTGATCTTTTCTAGTACCTGTTCTTAGGTCAGTTCGTTTCTCAGAAGTGCCTCCACTACCTGT